>Ga0116227_10001814_pt1 | contig 48445 bp, 35 predicted proteins | sample S1TSphgellanicum_FD_89693 | JGI IMG/M metagenome (GOLD analysis project Ga0116227, IMG submission 89693) | Host-associated microbial communities from peat moss isolated from Minnesota, USA - S1T2_Fb - Sphagnum magellanicum MG | ecosystem: Host-associated > Plants > Peat moss > Unclassified... | reverse complement strand
TCAAAGCTCCGGGGAGGAGTGTTCTGATCATGCAGAGGTACATAAGCTTACTATAGAATCACTTCACTATCTGCTCCTGGAGCTTGGTTAGTGCTGGAACCATCGTAGTTCCACTTTGGAAGCGTTTTGACGTCTGTCACAGGTCCAGGTAGGGTCTGCATAAAACAAAAAGCCGAGCAGGAATATGTAAGCTGCCTGTGATTCCACCTTGATTGCGAGACTCCGCTGATCAGGCAAGAAGCTAAAGATCTGCTGCAACTCGTGTTTGACATGCTAGTTCTTATCTTCAGTTCAAGTTCCGGCCCGCTTAACACAAAGCATTAGTGGGAACCGATGTACAAATAATTTGTCAAGGAGACTTACCCTGCCTTTGCTGCGAAGATCCGTGCCCGAGCCTCCGACCCTGCAGGGAAAAAAAACATCCGCCAAAGCAAATCTTATGTATGCAGAAATCACGAAAACGAATTGCGCAAGAAATCAAAATCCGTGAGGAGGCCTACTACAGCCTGATATAAGACACATGAGATTTGGTCACAACTATCTTCATGAGCACAACAATTAAAAAAAAACAAATGGAAAAGACTAACAATCAAGCGAAGACACAAGTATCATCTGACATTTAGGGGCTTCAGCAATGTCACCTCTGATGTTATGGAAAACGTAAGCCATGAACTGCTGTTTAGCCCGCTCTGCTTGAAGCACTTTCTGATCAGCTTGCTGCACTTTGTTGTGGCTTTCTGCCCCAACATCTACACAATGGGAGCAACCTGCTGCCTCTTCAGGAGGTTTCCAAAGACCCACATCAAACATCCACATCCCTGCCACAATGACAACTCCTGCACTTATCAGCCCTAGCAGAGAGGTTTAGGGTTTAGGGTATGAATATTATGAATATGCACAAATTTGTATTTTACACCTTTGTATAACACTCTCACTAAAAAACCATACCATACAGTATTTTACATATAGACCTATGCCAACTATGACTAAGCACCATTTTGCTTACGATTAAATGGGACTTTAAATGGCTACTCTTGGATGATAAATTCAACCCATAGATGATAAATTCAACCCATAGATGATAAATTCAACCCATATATAGATGGAAATACAATTAGTTGCAAGTAGTTGTAAATGTGATGGTCACATATTGGCCTTTTCCTTGTAGTGAATTAATTTAATTTAGTGTACTTCCACCTAGTTTAGTAGCTAGTTTAATTAATTTAGTTTAGCTCGAGTAACTTAGTTTAACCTAATGTATTCTAGTTTCATCAAGTTTAATTTGATTATTTTTAATTTATTTTATCTTAAAATTTTATTCTAATTCAGCCTAATTTAACGCAATTTAACTTAATTAATATAATTTAGCCTCGTTTAACCAACTTAAACCAACTTTAGCCAAACTTAGCTTAAGCATTTTTGTTTAACTTAATTTAATCAAGTTTAATCTAAGTAGTTTATTTTATCCTAATTTAACCATGTTTAGTCAATTTTAACTTAAATAGCCTATTTTATCCTTGTTTAACCATGTTTAACCAGTTTTAGTCAATTTTAGCATAAGTGGCATATTTTATCCTAGTTTAGTCAAAATTCACTTAAGTAGCCAAATATATTATCCAAGGGGGACACTTAGTGTAAAGTTTGGGATTTATGTGTGTCAAACGACCATTTTCAGGGGGGGGGTATTAAATAATTGTCCAACCTATTTTTTATCATCCTATTATTATTTAATTATTTAATATATACATATTAAAGCCACCCTATATTAATTATAATCCATTATTTGATATTATTACATACCCTATATTATAATTAAATTGATTATTTGAATAAAATTTACCTTATTTATAACTAATTAACTTATAATTTTTATCCAACAACCAATATATTGCACCCTATATTTTTACTCACATATTTTTTACTTTTTTTTATTAGTGTTCCCCCAAGGATATATTCATGTTTAACCAAGTTTAACCAAGTTTAACTTAAATAGCCTAGTTTAGCCAAATTTGTAATAGTTTATTTTAAATAGTTGTGTTTAACTTAACTTAATTTATTTTTCAAGTTTAGCCCAATTGAACCTAATTTAGCTTATTTTAACCTAATCTAGGTTTAACTTAGTTTAGCTGAAATAATTTTAAATTCCTTTTGTTTAGCCTAGAAAAACTTAGGGTAACCTAGGCTAAGCTACTAGGTATATAGCCTATGTGGCTAACCTTAAGCTTAAAATTTTGTTCACGTACCCTAAGCTCCTTAAATTAAGCTTCTTAAGCTAAGCAACTTAGCTTAAGCTAAATCATTTAGGTTAAGAGGCCAGCCTTGTTTGACTCACATCTAATTATAGTTATCATGTAGCACCACACTATTGGGCAAAAAAAATTAATTTTATTACTTTTGGTGTCACATGGCACATTGTGGGCCGTTGGGTGTGGTTCCATGACTATGTCCATTATAATTGCAATCAATCAAAAGGGATGTAGTTGTAAATGGCATTTATGACTAAATCATATCATTCATGGTAAATGCAATTTGAATGTTTGGATTACGTAGTCATGTAGTCATGTCTAGTCATATATGATGGTTAAGATTACATCACTAGGTTTCTTTCCAATCTTATTTACCATGTTTTGGCATAGTGTTTTGTCCTTCTTGCATGCCATGTACCTTACCATGTGAATAGAGAAAACCAATGGATGATGGTGTCTACACTTTTGTTCAACATCACTCTAGTACAAGGACAAATAGGTATTTAATGTAATGTTTAAGAATTCAAATTTATATAGAAAAATTTGCCATAGCTTTTGGTTTGTAAATTAGGAGCTTAAAAACTTAAAAGGTTTCGATGTGTTGAAAAAAAATGCAAAACTAGGTTTTCTTATTTTAATTCACATATTAACAATCCAAAACAATGGTAGCAAGTATTTGCAAGTAATGGAAACAAAACTTTTAATGTGTTGGATTGAATGGTTGGAAAATTTAGTAGGTTGGAATGTCCAATGGCACTAGCAGCAAATACCTCTTCTTTCTAGACCTTCAACATGTTCACATCAAAGTTAGAAAACATGTAAGTCACCATATATGTGAGAGTTATTTCTATGCTAGATGAAACATAGAGGTTAAACTTACTAATTCTTGAAAACTTGGAATTGTAAAAAGCTTGAACTTACCATTGTTGAGACGAATGTTGATTATTGGAAATCAAGTTTAGAAAATCCCTACACATATAGGGATTGATGCTAGAACTATTGAGGCCCACAATATGTTTTTGACACAAATTTTAAGAAATAAATAAATTAGAATTAATAACCCTAAACCTTGGATATGAATATCATTGTCACAACTTTTTATTTCACCGTTGTTCTACAAACACCTAAAGTTGCAAACTTGAAAACTTACAACAATTGTTACCCTAAAATTCAACAATGTTGTCACAAAGATGGAATGTAAAAGTTTCAACAACCCATAATGATGGCTACAATAGATTGCATATACATACAAACTAACCTTATTGAAAAATGAAAACCCTACTTTATTGTAGATTGAAGCAAAATCTTGACCTACCTACCTTGGATATTCTATAATGTTAGATCATGGCACTAATTGTGGAGTAATTGATGCATAAACCTTTGGATCTCCCCACCACTCAATGAAACAATGTTTTACATTGTCCATGCACATGCAACAAAACAAGAATACAAAGGAAAACAAAATTCAAGCAAACTTAAGCGATGTCATGCATGCTTGCCATGTTTTTTATTAAAAAAAATCTTCAACACAACAAATTATTCTTTAATAAAACTCCAAGAAAATCCAATCCAATACCCATTAATGATCAATGAAACTTGACCATAAACTTGAAGATTTGCCCATGTCTAAAAGGCTGAAAGATTTATTTGTAAGCTCCCCCATTGCAAACTTGGTATCAATGTAATTGTGATAATAACCAATAGAGTGAAGGTGAATGCCTTTGTAATGGTCTATACCCCTAGCTGAGAAAACATGAAGGAAGAAGAAGAGTTACAAGATGAAATAGGAGGGCCAAGAATGTTTGCAAATCACAACCAATAGACAACCTTGATGAAAGTATCCAACCAATAGATGTGGGGGGAGGGGTGAAGTTCCTAGGCAGATTTGTTGCTTATAGGAGGTCGTGATGGACAATGATCATTTGATGCAAAAGGGATGAATCCTAAATGAAATCCCTACATTCATGAGGATTTTATTTTATTTTATTTCCTTTATATGATTCGCAAGTCACCATAGTATTTTCATTTGAACAAAATATTGCACCAAAAAAAATGATTGTTAAAGATAGACATGTTAGTTTGTGAAAAAATCAATTAGGAATATAGTTTTCTAAAGAATAAATTTGGAGGTTGGGTAGGGGAATGGCATTAGGATGTAGTTGTTATTTTTGGAACATGTTTTAAGATTTGGGGGGCGGGGAGGGAGAGGGGACAAAGTGGGTTGGGGAGGGAAGGATGAAGTTGATATAGGTGGCAATATTTTTTTGTGGATGTATTATGTAGGTACATAATTAGAAAAAAAATAGTTTTGGATGATGCTTTAGGTAGGTGGAACTAGATTTGGCTTTCAACTAGACTCAAATCAATTTAATTTTTTTTAAACCAAAATTTGGGAATGTTGGAATGTGGAAAAACAAGGTCTAGAACTAGACCAAAAGGTTTAATAAATATTTCAAAATCTTTGAGTTCTAGAACTAGAGGTTTTTTCAAAATTTTAACAAAAAAGTTGGAACCAAGACTAAAGGTTCTCCTAAGAAATAAAGAACCAAAAAACATTAGTTAGAACTTATTAATAACAAATCACTTGAACCAATCAATATCATGTTCAATCAAGAACAAGTATTAGACTAAATTATGATTTTTGTCAATTTCAACATATTGAGCAAAAATGTTGAGTCACAATCATTTTACTAAGCTTTATAAACAAAATTTTAATATTCTTTTGAAGTGTGTTAGTGGAGATCTTCTTAGGTATCGTATTATGTTTCAATTAGGTATCATATTATGTTCCAACTTCCAATTAGGTGTCTTCACCAATAAGTTGAAATGTGATAAGAAACATATAATGGATTTCACACTAATTTACATTTTTCCCAAGTAAATGGAAATATTAGCAAACAAGACCTCTAGAAGTTAAATCTTTTAAACAAGAAATCATGAAATCCAAATCATGATTGAAGAATTTCCATTCAACATGGATGATGGATGGTTGTCTAAATGAATTTGATTCAAATTCTCTACCTTCATAGTAGAAGAAACATCCATCTTATATGGTGAATAATCACTACCTTTTATTACCAATAAAAATTGACCATTAAAATTTGGCAAATTTCAAGGAAAACATTAGATGTTTGCTAATTGGTGAAAGTAGGAAAGGCTAAACCCATTTGAGAGTTTTGGCAACTATATATGGTGCTTCCATGTTACAACTAATGGAACCCTAATGCCATTGGTCCAAGTCTACTAAATCCCACATATGATCACCCATCCCAATACTATTCCAATGAAAGTGGGTTTAACTTTGCACTTCTTATGAAACCATGCTACATTAAATTTTTCATTTATTTTCAAATTAAAAAATCACTTTGAATTCAATAACTTTTGTTTTATTGGTCCAAAAATTGCAAAAAAAAACAAAAGTGCACACTACGTTGTTGAGGGAAAAAAAGGACCTCATGGTTTGCAAAGGTTAATAACATGGTCACATCCAAACTAATTAATCAGCAAATAAACACTTATCTGTGTATATATATAGATTGTTAGACAATGACCTTGATCCATTCTAAAATGGAAATAATATTATTGCAAAATTTGTAATCCAAATTGGAAATGTTTTGAAAAGTGTAATCCCATAAAATAAATGCAATTTTTTTGCAAACGTTGTATTCATTCTCACTAATATCTAAGACCTATCATCAATGATCATATTCTATTAGATTTTGCAAGTGTATTTAGTGAAAACACAATAATATAATGAAAAAATGCTATTACAAAGCTTGCTATTCAAGAATAACTTAATTAATATATGCTACCATCTAAAAAAAAAAAAACCTTTGGATCCATCCCAACTATATTTTGAATGTGAATAAAATGTAAGTGTTGGATTCATCTCAAGGGTGTTTGTATGCTATGGTGGACTCAAAAAATTGTCACAATGTTACAATTTTTAGTATAGACAAAATTCGAAAATTTTGGGGACATGATTTTAAAAGGAACAATGGTCAAATGGTGTAGTTAAAGGTGGTTCACATTTTAATCTATGATTATGTTGTGAAAATAGTGCTAACAAGAATGATGTCATAGTCCTTTGGAGTACATTTGTAACATGTAGTTACTTATCACATAACCATTGTTTTTACAAAAGGACTAAGAAGTACTTCTTTTAGTTGGATTTTTTCAATAAAAATTTGCACAATATTGTATATATGTACAAAGAACAATCTTTCATCAATTTTTTTTCAAATTGACTTAAAATCATGAAGTTTAAATTTAAAATTAAATATAAACCTTTGGTAGTACATTATGTTATAATAATGATAATGATTATGATGTTTGTAAGTGGTAAAATATTCTTCCATTGAGGATATAGATGTATTTGGTGTTATGTTCATTAATCCATAAAATTGAAATTGAGTTTTTAAATTAGTAAAAAAATTGTATATTGCTGCCAAATATAGTGTTTCAAGGAAGTTTTATAATGTAATTGGTGTACATTTACTAAAGTAAACAAAGATGAAGCAATTTCATATTCAAGTTTGTATTGATTTATTTTATTTTTAAAGCCCATGTCAACTTAATGTAATTTCTAGAAATTTTCAAAATAAATAAATATAAAATTGTGATGCTTTTAGTATTTTATGTACATCTAATTTTGACTACATTTGGGTCCACTGTACCATGCAAACACCCTCAACCATATATTTAAAAATCTTACAAAACTTTCACCCTTGACACCATTGCAACCCAAACCTTTTCATCCATTTCAAAGACTACACAAACATCTTTAAAAACCTAAAACCTATTCTAATTCAATCATACCTTAGGTTTTGAACTTGTTGTGTTTGCCCCATACACACTTGATAATAGCTCAAATCATACATGCATATCTACTATCTTAGGGTAATAATAAATTTTTATAACATAAAAGGCAACAACAATATAAACAAATTAATCAATTAAAAATTAAATTTATTATGAGTTTTGTTATTAAATCTTCATCAAAGTCTTATTGAAGTTTTTAAAATAACATCAAATTAATTTAAAACATTTATATGTCAAATATATATATATATATATTTATTTTATTTTTAAATTGATGTGTTTTATTTTAATCAAATCTTGCATAATCTTTCAAATCAATTTTTTAAGAACATCATTTTAATAAAATTTAAAAGAATTCAAGCTAATTATTTGTATGTTTATCAAACAAACTTCAGTTTAAAAATTAGTCATATGCAGTTGAAATTGGATCTTTGGTTTGGGTTTTCACTATTTAGTGTATGGTTGAAGTTGAATTCTTGGATTTGGGATTTTATTGCCCGAAACTAATGGACAAGCATGTGTAGAGTTTGGGTGCACCCATTCAATTGATGGGTTGTTTTGAATTTACCCATCTATTTGTTGGGTTTCTTTTCAAAATATGAATGTTGGGTAATTGATTTAATCGTGCCTCTATATCATTTTATTTTTTGGTTATCACTTGGCTTTTTGTATCATGAGGTTTCATACAACTATGAAATGTAAAAATCCCAAACCCCTTGGATCGAATTTCAACCCTACTCAAAATTGTGGAAACCCAAAATCTTGGAAGGCTCCCAAAACCCAATGATCCCATTTCAACCAATTACCCAAATTTGTGCAAAACCCCCACACCCTAAACCCTAAATTGAACCCTAAAAAAAACCCTAAACCCTAAAATGCTGAAATTGTAAATTTGAAAATTTTAATTGAAAAAATTAACAAAAAATAAATTTATGCCACTGCCGCCCATATACTATGGTAGGTAGAGGGGCCCATCTGAGGCAGAGTCGAGTGCAGACCCAATTCTTGTAACCACCTTCCCTTCCCCAAGGGTCTTACTGTGTGTCAATTTTGTCATGAATGAAAACCTCTTTGAAATTCTTAAATCTCTATTGTTCTTTCACAATTGTTGCACACCAGTCACATTCAATGCATGTTTGTTCATGTCACCTCATTCGATTATGTACCATACCTCCTCAAATGTGGACTTTTTCTTCAATTTTAATTTTAATTTTTTTAATATATATATACACTGTTTTAAACCCAAATAGAGTTATATGATGGAGTTACCCAAAACCCTACCCATTTACCAAAATCACAATTTTATCATACTTGGACCTTATCTTGATGGAAAAAAATTTAGTGCTAGTATATCCTTACTTAATGGGTAAACTCATTGAACAAAATTTATGTGTTTATTTTAGAAAATATTTAAAAATATATACCACGTAACATGGGTTTGGATTTGGTTTGGATTAGTGTTGTGTGGTTCTTGATTTCAAATGGGAGCTTCAGTTTTGGTTCTAACTTTCTTTTTTTCTTTTTTGATGAAACTTTCAATCCACTCTTGAGACTGGTTGTTTTGGGTTTTTTTAACTTTCAATTTCAATCATTTTCAAAAAGAATTTTTAACCAATTTGATTTAAAACACAAAGTCTAATTCTATTTCCATCACACACAACTAAAAACAATAACATAATATTTATTTGTTCAACTGATGCACACAATTCAAAATAGAGATTATTTGATATTAATTATGTACATTCAATCAACCATAACAAATTGTCTAAAACATAAGGTCAAGTTTATACTTGCTTTATATGAAGTTGTACTTATAAAAGTCGAATCTATTTAAAACAAAATAACACCTCAAATTCAAACTTTAATTCAATTTTGAAAAGTGATCAATCTCTCAATTCAATTTTAATGACAATTCCAAGAAAATTTACTTGGAACTTCCAATCCCAAAACATTGGAACCTGAACTATATAACCTGGAGCTGAACTTGCCTAAATCCAAAAACTTGCCAATACTTGTTTGGACCTCCAAATATGCACAAGATAAAAAATGCTCTCAAAAAGGGTTAGAGAAAAAAATATTATTGAGTTTCAAACTCAGCTAGTCAAAAAGATTTGACCCATGTGATATGACATTTACATACCTACCTAATCTCAACATTATGTACATTATCCAATATTTTATTTTAATATTTATAGATGAGTTCGAGAACTAGTTAACTTGTACATTGTTTTAGATGTCATAGTCTCTAGAGTCTAGTAGAGCTCCACACTCCACATGTTCACACTTTCCTTTGTTACTGGACAATTTGTGACAGATTATGCCTTTTTAATTTACGATCTTCTATTTGATTAGTGCATTAGCGGGATCCTGATTGTTGTGTTTCTTGATAGCTTGGGTTCTTGAGCTTTTATTTGCCTTTGTACTTCTTGTGGATTTTTTTGATGCAACACCTTTTTAGTGTATGATCTTCTATGTATATGATCTTCTATTTTATTGGTGTATTTTATTAGTGATGTCCTGATTGTTGTGTTTTTTGGTAGCATGTTTTGAAGCTTTTATTTATCTTGTACTTCTTGTGGACTTCTTGTGTGACAATCTTTTTATTAGTGATATTCTGATTGTTATGTTCTTTGATGACATCTTTTTATGTTTGTGTTCTTTTATTTTATTAGTGATGTCTCGATTGTTATGTTCTTTGGATGACTTGTGTTCTCGAGCTTTTATTTGCCTTGTATGTTTTGTGGATAGGTTTTCATTGTTACTTTTTATTGACTTTGTACTTCTTGTGGATGGGTTATATATAGATGGGATTTTTCTTCCATGTGGGTGGATATGCTTTAAGAAGTGATTGAAAACTCTCCCAAATCTTCATCTAAATTCGAGAAATCCTTCTTCCAAGTACATACAGAAGAATGATATGTGATGGTGAAGAAATTGGTGATGGCAAGTTGTCACATTATTACTAAAACCTTGGATGGAAGGAAATGTGGTATTTTCTATGCATATATAGAAAGTTGAAAACACCACATTTCAATAGAAAACACTTCATTTCAAATCACTCTTCTTCTTGTTGTAGTAATAATATAGAATAATGTTTCAAATTATTTTTATTTTAAAATTTTCATATCTCTTTGAAAGGTTGACAAATTTGGCTAAATCAGCTTATAGATCATCAGCACTTTTGCTACATCACCAAAATAAATAAATAAATTTTATAAATAAATAATTTTAAATTTAAATAATTTTTTTAAAAAACCTTAACTCTGACTCCCTATTTCCATGAGGCTCATGAATGTACTTTGACAGAAAATTGTCCTTGCAGGAATGTCCAGCTGTGACAATGGATGAACTCTCTCATCCTTTAAACAACATGGATATGAAATGGGTACTGGATGGGTACCAGGGAAAGTTGCTATAACTTCGCCGGGTAGGTGAAAATGGCTTGTAGTAAGTACCCACCCTTTTCCTTTATTTGACCAAACTTTGCCAAAAAAGCGAAATTCAAAATCAAATATTCAAAAAATAAGTGATTTCTTCAGAGGTTTTCAATTGCCAGAATTTTTATTTTTATTTTTAAAGTAAAAATCACTAGATTTCCATAAGTAGTTTCCAGTGTTATAACCAAAAATATAGAATGATGATTAAAGATTTGTCCTTCATATTTGGTTTATAGCCACATTTGGCTAAATCTTCCCAAGCATGATGATAGCCACTTTTTCAACATATTCCTATGGATGATGATCGGCATTTTGGCTACAAAAATTAAATTCCTTATTAAAAAAAACAGTGGCTGATGATACCAGTAATTTTCTTTTCTTTTCAATTTTCTGATGTTGCATTTATTGGCTAAACATCCAAGAGAGGGATATAGCAATAAATGGCGAAACTACAGGTTTTCAGAACCTATCTAAATATTTTGAAAAAAATAGTTTTATAAAATGCTAAAAAAAGCCAAAATCAGAGTCCAAATGTGGCCAAATAAAAATTCAATTATTTTCTTTCGAAATTTGGCAATGTTTGCAGGGGGTAAAAAAACAGAATATTCAGAATATAGGCGAGCATGGATGCAGCAGCAAGCAGCAACAGCAGCACCAGCAAGCACACTCGGAGATCGCGAAAACCCTTCGTCGGCGATGGTGCCTTGAAGAGAAGCTTAGATCTAAACCTCCCACCAGCTTCTTCATAAATCCCTCTGCTTTTTTTCTTTCTTCTTGGGCTTCTTCATTAATCTTACAATTTTGAGTTTCAATAAATTTACTGGAAGAATGAAGAATCACGTCGTCTTACAAAGAGTTGTAAAGATTTGGAGTAGTTCTATGCATGCCCGAGGAGGAGGAGGAGAAGCAGCAGCGGTGGACTGCACTTCATTTGTCTCCGTTTTTTCTGTTATGAATTATTGTTCACTGATCTTTGCTAAGCGATCCATGCAGGCTGCATCAGTTTTTTGCTGTTTCTAGTCCCAGTTGTTTCATGTACGTAATATTGTGGAAGATTTGACACAATGAGTTATTAAGCTGCATGTGCAAAGTCCGGATAGATAGTTCTTTATGATGGGAGGTCAGTTAGCCTTGAACCATTGCTTGATCGAGATGCAGTAAGTCTTTGTGTTAGCTTGATCATCATCTGCATCTGACGATTGGGTGATCAAATACAAGAAGATTAATGGAGCAGCGGCAATCGGTGGGTGACGTATCGAGGCGGAATCAAGGAGTGGCATTTCTGTCTTCTGTGAAAGCGGTGTTTGAAGATTTCACAGGAAGAAGAGCAGGGCTGCTCAAAGCTCTGACTTGTGATATCGACGAGCTTCTTCGACAATGTGACCCTTACGATGACGAGCAAACAAATCTTTGCTTCTTCGGGTTTCCAGACAAGACATGGGAAGTGATGGAGCCATCCAGAAACGTGCCGGCGAAACTTCCCGAACCTTTTTTGGGAATCAATCACACCAGTCACCTCATGGCTCGATCGCACGAGCATTGGTTGCTCTTCGTCGCCTCGCACAGCGATGCCTGGCTTCTTTCTACCGCCTTCTTCGCGGCGTCTACATTGGATCGTGAGCAGAAGGCAAGCCTGTTCGATCTTATCAACGAGCTACCCACACTTTACCAAGTGCTGTCGTCCAAGACCTCCGCCAACAATATTGTTCGAACGCCAATTAAGCCCGACGTGAACCACGAATCATCATGTCTTGGTGCAGCAGCAGCCGAAGATCCCATGAAGAAATTGCCGGAGGAGGAAGAAGAGGAAGAAGAATTGAGGGATTTCTCGGCCAGAACAATCGGTGATCCCATCAGTGCTTCCGATTGTTTACTGATGTCAGCAGCAGCTCGAGATCCCATGAAGGAATCGCCGGAGGAGGAAGAAGAATCGAGGGATTTCTCGGCCAGAACAATCAGTGATCCGATCAGTGCTTTCGATTGCTTACTGATGGTAGCAGCAGCTCAAGATCCCATGAAGAAATCGCCGGAGGAAGAAGAAGAATCGAGGGATTTCTCGGCCAGCGCAATCAGTGATCCGATCGGCCCTTTCGATTGTTTACTGATGTCGACTCTAGGTAGTAGAGACAGCAGCTCGAGCACCGAAATTCGTCCGCCGAGCCAGTTGCATGAAGCTGCGACCAAAGCCAGAAAGCACAAGACCTCATGAGTTCGCGATCAGTGATTGCAGCCTTGATATTCTGTTCAGGGATTAAGGAGCTTGCTGCTGCTAGCCTTGAGCTTTCTGCAGTGGATTGCCTCGATCTTCTGTCGAGGGTTTAAGGAGCTTGCTGGTGCTAACCTTGAGCTTTCTGCCATGGATTGCTGCCTCGATCTTCTGTTTAGGGTTTAAGGAGCTTGCTGGTTAGCCTCTTGAGCTTTCTGCTGACATTGCTGCTGAACAGAGGTTTCGTGGCTTAGGTGGTTTGGAGATTTCCTTTTGTGGCATTATAGAGTATCTGAGAGCTTTGAGGGGTTGTAGGTGTGGTACTCGAAAGGTGAAGGACTACTCTTATGTACTTTTCCCAAACACCCTTGTACTGGTTTGCATTCCCATTTACCACCATTACCTTTTTTCTGCAGATAGTCAGGGTGTGTTGAATGAGGCCTTCATGGAAGGAGATGGAGTTTCAGTTCGTTCTTGTAAGATTGACTGCAACTTTTCTTACTTCCAGTCTCTTCATGTTCCATTTCACTCACATTCTTCAGCTCCATTCTTGTGCCAGCTGCAGCAGCAGAAATCTCCAATAGCAGCAGCACTTACTTCCACCACATTTCCAGATCAGTTTGATTAAAGCAGAAGACGTTTTACAATGCTTCTCCAATCCCCAAATCACCATGAAGTGCACAAAGCAATGACCAAACCCGCACCCCCAACCTGACCAGACAGACACAGACACCAAATACTCCTCATTGCATGCATGTCCGTAGACTTGACATTACAGGCAACCTGCACACCATATGAGCAATCCCTCTGCACCATCTCTTATGCTCCCATCTTTGACCTATATGTTAACAGCTGGGCCACAATCCACAAAGAAATCAGACTTGAAAAACCATTTTCAACAATCTGTTCATCAACATGCCTGCCATTGTCAAAGGTGTGACCATTCCACTTACACTTGAATTTCAGCCTCCCCATGAAGCTAGTATGGGAGTGGCTTTCATTGCTGGCTTTTGTTGAATGTGTCTATGTTGTTCCAATTGCTTCCTGCACTAATACACATTTCCACATACCACAATTGTGGAACTCTGAGCTAGCACGCTGTATATGTGCATCCTATTGAACACCCTCCCAAGCATCCGTCCTCAATGCTCACCACAATTCAAATACATCCAATGAGGTCAAAGTCAATGTCCACAAGGCCTTAGCCTCAAATCCCCAACAATTGATCTGTTTGTGTGCAGATGCGTGCCTTCTCTAAATGCCTCTACACTAGCACATGCCTACGTTTGAGCACACCCACTAAGGTCAGGATTTCACTGCACCCCTTCTGTTGCATCTGTGAAGACAACTCCAATGTCTCCAACTCTAACACACATTTTCCTTGTCAAAAAATCATGACATAATTTCTGAGAGACCACACTGCACACAAAAAGGCAACCATTACCCACATAGACGCTCAATCACAGCCAATTTGTATGATTTGTGTATGGGGATGTGCCTATCCTCTTTGAGTGCTCATCAATAGCACACATATCTAGGCACTGGAATGCAAGTGTTGGAAGCCATTGCCTCTCATCACAATTTATCGGGAAAGTTCCATTGTCTTCTCATATTGCCCAGCCTTGGCATATCTTGCAACAATTCTGCTCTCTGAAAAATTACTTGCATGTATGGTCCCTGGCGGCAGGCAAACTGCAGGAACTGGTGAAAAGGATACAATCAGGCAGGCAACTTCCTTTGTCAAAATCATGGACCCTATTTGCACATTCTTCATACATTGTACAAAATATCTGCAGAAATCACTCCCAAGCAAATGTGGTTGCGACCTTCTCTCATTCCCACAAAAATCATCAATCAAGATAGGGAATTTTCACATCCATAACAATTTTTTTTCTCTGTTATAACACATTCAAGAACAATGGGATGAGCAAGATCATATTGCTGTCCGTTTCCTCAGAAGATCAGACTGAAGATGGACAGATTGCAAACCATCTTTTTGGAATTGGTAAAGATGAGATGATCCCTGCCAGAGAACAATAAATTGAGACAGAAACTACCAGACCTCAACGAGCATCAACATTCAAACCCAATCAAGATTTTCCCAGGAAAGGAACTGCTGCAATTTTGTTTGCAACATAACATTCAGAACAAATCCTGGAAACAGAAACCTAAGATATCCTGGAAACAGAATCCTACATATTGCGCAGAAGAGAGGAGGAGAAGAGCATGGAACTCACCCTACAGAAGAAAGACCCAAGTGGCGAACGGCATGGACGACTGACTCCCCTCGTATTCCCATGCCCACAAGAGGAGCTCAGAAAACAAGGTCAGCACTCCGCGCGTCAGCCCTGTTGCTTAGTACCCACATCAGTGGCTGATCGGCGAGCTTTCCGGCCGGGCCAGCTCCCTTCTGTGCACGTGCGCGGCCGAGAGAAAGAGAGAGAGAAAGAGAGAGAAGTGGTGGTGGTGGTGGGAGTGGTGGTTGTGACGATGATTTAGGGTTTGACGGATGTAATGGGCATGGCTTGAGAGACCTAGGAACGTTTCGTGCGATAAGCAGGAATCAACAGCAGGAGAACGTGGGTGCGAGAGAGCGGGGAGATCATGTAACTGAGTTTGCAGATGTCTGAACCACGTTGAGTCTGTCGCTTTGGGATCAAATCTTTGAAGAGAATTTCGGTGCAGGGGCTGTGGCTGGAAAGAGTTGAAAAACGTGAAGGAGTTAGGGTTTTAGCAGAAGACGAGAGCAAGGACAGGAGGAGGAAAGAAAGGACAAGAAGCTCTCAGCATTTACAAAGGAGAAAAAGTTACTGAGTTTGCAGATGTTTTGGAACCACGTTAAGTCCGTCGCTTTGGGATCAAATCTTTGAAGAGCATTTCGGTGCAAGAGCTGTGCCTGGGAAGGATTGGAACACGTGAAGGGGTTAGTCAGGGTTTTAGCCGAAGACGAGAGCAAGAAACCAGAAAGAAAGCAGGCGGGTTTTGCTCAATAGGATTCATATGCAAGGCGCAAGGAGAGTAGAGGCTCTGGTGCAGAAGATCTGCAACAGACTTACCTCATCACCAGTTGCAGTCACACATGAGAGTTTTGTGGTTTTGCGTTCTGGTCATGGAGATGACTGGGGTCCAATGGCAGGCGCCTCGGCTACAGCAAAAGGATTCGCTGATCTGCGAGGTCTGGGGCGCATGTGGATGAGTGCCCAAGCGGTACAGGAGGAAGAGAAAGAAGTACTTACAGGCGGGGTAGAGGTGCAACGGTTGTACAAGCAGCTGATAGAGACATTAGGCAAGAAGCGCATGCCAGAGGCAAGTAAGCTGCCATCCTTACTCCAGAGTTGTGCAAGCCCTGCAGATGTGAAGCTGGCATTTGATGCTACTGAGCAGCTGCGAGACTTGAAAGCTGTTCAGGGGCAGCAGAAAGCAAATTTCAATCGGCGGATGGTGCAGCTAATGGTGGAAGCTTGCATTCGATCAGGTGATGCTCATAGTGCTCTGAAAACCCTGTGGAAAAAGAATCCCTATGGCTTCACCCCTGCGGTTTATCAAGCACACCTGCTTCTGAAACATGCTAGAGAACAGAAGGATTTGAAGCTGATGCTGCAGGTCTTGAAAACAATGGTCACCAATGATGTTCGACCTGTACCGGCAACAGCAGACATCATCCTGCGCACCTGCAAAGAAGCAGGCGACATGGAGTTGCTATTGCGGCTTGCAAAAGAGCTTCATATAAATGGGGTACAGTTTGATGAAACTCTTTTTGATATCATCATATCCTGTGCTGCAAATTCTGGGGATGTGAAGGAGGTGCATGAAGTGCAGAAATGGAGAGAGCGGCGAGGATTGAACCACACTGTTCCAAGTGCGATTGCTTTGGCCAAAGCCTCTGTTTTGGAAGGAAATCCAAAGGAGGCAGCGCAGGTAATTTTTGACAACTGCACTGATCTTGAGAAGCGAGCCCGGTACTTGAGCCTCATGATCCAGGTCTGGCCACTTCAACTTTCAGCAAAGCTTGATGAAAGCTCAAAAGAGAAATTCTTAGAGGAGTTGAAAGAGAAGCTATTGGTTATGGCAGATACACTCCATGAACTCGGTTCCACATTGCCACTCAATGCAAATGAACAATTTGCAAAAGGAAAGCAGGTCCACAGCAAGGCGGCATAAGCAGGATTTCTTGTCAGCAACTGCAACCACTCTAACAGCACGTTTCATTTGACCTGATTTTTCTTCTTTTTATTATCCATGCTTCTCAGTTTAGAATTCTCCATTGTCCCTGTTCTTCTACAAATATCATCTACTGAGAAATCTCCATATCTCATTTCTTGCTGCATTTTTCTTGAAGAGGTTATGTTATGGGTTGTAAAAAAATGCAAAAAGAAGATTGAATAGCATGGCTACAGATTCCATATGGGATGGTTAGTTTCTTGAGCCATCATGTGGAAGGAAACTAGTTTGTGGAAAAGAAACTAGCTTAACAAGTTCTTTAACCACTTGTAGAAAGGCTAGCTATTGTGCAAAGTGATGAGTGCATCATGTCACCTGAGAAGAAATTTCAAGTGCTTGCAGTTGTCTCAAGAAGTCAGGTTTTTGCAAAACTCCAGCCACATTTTTCCTCTGTATTTAGGATATGAATAGCAGATGAGTTTCTCATTCACAATCTCTCAAAAATAGTCATGTTTCTCTTTCCTAAACCTTTGCACTGAATGAATTCAGGAAGGCTGCCCAAATAGTTAGATCTGAAATGTAGAAACTGCAATGTCAATCACAGGAGAAGTTCCTAAACTTTCAGTCTAAATCTTCTGCTGCTTCTTTAAGGAGCTACCAATAATACTATGCCTGAAGCAATTGAAGTGCCTTACTTGGATCAATAGTCATGTTTTCCCTCTGTTTGGTTGTACCTTGATAGACAAGATCCTACTCAGATACTAACACTACCTCCAGATGTATGCTGTCATATATGCCGCTGTTGAAGTTACTATTAGTGAAGTGTTCAAGACGCCTGAAATTCAGGAGATGAGGTCAAAAGCTGCGTACATAATACATATACAGCAATGGTCCAATCTCAAATGAATTACCATCCACCATGTCAGCTAGCCCTGTATGTAAATTGAAAGCTTTAGATACTTGGACCAAATCACAGTACTTACCAAGGATTGAATGGCATGATGTAGAAGGATCCACAGTTGGGAAGCTGTAGTTGTTAAACACACCAGTACATTTTTATTACAACAGCAGTGTCAAAGCATGCACTGGAGTAGATTTCACTCTTGCTGACATCCATTCAACAGGCAATAAATTACCTCAAAGAATGCATGATTTTGAGAAACTGTGTAATTTGACAGGAAGCACTAGGTTGTGATCGGCAAGCTCATCTTGAAGTATCTCACATCTCATCATCTTCCAGAATATTTTTGGCTCATCATACACAGTTGAAATGTCATAACTTTCATTCCCAAGAATGTGCTCTGTGTTTGACATAATTGATCTTTCTCAAGCTCTCATAGGATTTACATCCATGGGATAACTGCCCAGGACTCTAAGGAAAGTTGCAAACTCCTGCGTACACACACACACACAGGTGATTGTCAGTTCAGTCACAAGTTACATAAGTGTTAGTGAAAAGCAACTACCTTGATTACAATCATGACTGGTCCCAGTAGTTGTAGAACTAACTGAAATACCTTGACACTAAAACCAACCCTCCACAAGCTAATCCATTTGCATAAGATTAACAGTTTCATGCAGAAGCAAACCTTGCAAGTCAGTGCTGAAATTTCTATGAAGACTGTTGTTGTACCTGAAGGTGTCCCAAAGCATTTTGTGCCTGTTGGTCAGCCATGGATGCCTCAAAATCCACATAGAAAAGGTAGTCAAAATACCTGCCAAATGCATGGCATCCATCAGAGCAAAGAACCCCAATACTACTGCAGCACTAGCTTTCACAGAAAATTCATAAACTGACATTTCCTCAAGGCAGCCCCATTTGACCAGAAAGTAAAGATAATTGCAACACAGGTATGAGTCAAACATATCTCCTACAATTGGAACACAACAATAATTCCCAGTGCTGAAAGTAGCCTTACTTTGCAGTACCAAGGTTTCTGTCATCTACTACCCGCAACGGCCTCTTCCTCTGTGGTCGACTTTCAATCTGCCACAAACAAATAGTCAAAAAGGCAAAAACCTCTTCACACTGGTCATAGTTGGACTGAGTTGTACACATCACTGTTAAGTGAAGAGACGTACCTTTGTCAAGTTAATACTCCGCAGTGAAAAGACTGCAAGTGCCTTGAACAAAACTCCTGGTCCCTCCTCCAGAGTGAAGACAATACTGGTCTGCAACAACTCCAGCAAATGTAAAAATGAGGAAGATAATTTAAAGGAAGGTCAAAGAATTCAGCCACTGAGGAATAATTTTAACCTATTCACATTGTCCCTTCCCAGATCCAAAATGTGTTACATATCTCTAGCAGAGACCTCTCAATGTCATGGCCATACATGAAAGGCAAGCACAACATTTCATAAAGATGTTGTGGAAACATAAAGTGGAAACATGAAAGTACCTCAAGTAATCTCTATCATCATATTATTGCACTCTCCACATATGAAGAACAAGTTACCTTGAATGGCCTGTCAATCCTTGGAATTATAGGGTCCCTTGCCAATATTAGGAAGCGGGTGACATTGTCTAAATCATCCTGAACCATAACATGACTGCCAATTAGCACATTAGCTTTTGACTAGTCCACCAATTTCAGCTTCCAAAAACTTGGCAAGACAAGGTGTGCAAGAATTCTTTCAAATTCCTCCTTCAGTCCTGCTAGAAAAACTAGAAGCAGATTCAACACAGATATTGACAACAGAAAACAGCTCAAAACATGTTTCATGAACTGAATGGTCCCATTTGATCAAGTAACTACCAAGAGTGAGATCCCATTATACAGATCCTTCATACACACCTGAATCCCATCCATTAGTATCTCAAGGCCATATAATTCTGCAGCCCAAGCACTCGCAACTGCTGCTGTGTCCCGTAAGCTATGGGCAGAAATGAGCTTCAAAACCACCCACTCTCAATTAGCCACCGGACTGATGACTTTGGAAGTAACATATGGCACAACCACAGAGTTAACACCTACTACATATATAGCACGTACAAAAAACTATTACATGACAGCTTTTAAACTAAAGCCAGTGACAAGACTCCAGCAGTCTACGTGACCAGGAAAGAAAATGTTCAAAGCAATGCAAGCCAGGTCTCCCACTGCCTTCTCAATCCTGACTCTTATCTCTGGAAGAGGCTTACTTAAACTAGACAAGAAAAACTGAGAACTTTAAAAGTATTTGGCTACATTGAGTGTGAGGACTGGCATACCTGTGCAGCAATTGCTGTGTCACCCACAGCCTCCCGAGCTACACCTAGAGTTGACAGAGTTTGCTCACATTGCACAAGAGCCTGCATGATGCAGAAAGAAGACCAGTCACTCAAACTGGAGAGGGCAATAAGTAGAAGAGATGTTCCAAGTACACAACAACTTTTGTCTTGTAAAGCAGCATGTGCCCCTACAGTTAGGAACTCCCTAGATACCTGTTGATGACTTATGACTCGTTGCAACTCCTCCTTCTTCACTCCTGGAATCACTAACAAGCAATGATGAACTAAAAGTTGAACTTCCCCAACAATGTGCAGACGGTGTTGCAGCAGAAGATCGTAGTTCCAGTGAATGCTTCCACCAAGTGAGTTCTCAATTGGCAACACTGCTCTATCAACCAACCACAGCTCCACTGCCTGCAGAAAGTGAATAGATGTTGTCACTAAGGAGGCAGGAAACAATGCTCTATCAGGTATGAAGCAAGAAGAACTCCAGGAGCATACAACCCTACTGTGAGAAGTACCTGGAAAGCAGCTTCAAACTGATCACAAGGGACAGCTTCACAACTTGGGTAGGCTTTGGCTGCTGCTGCTTCACTGTATGCACCAGGAACACCCTGCAGATACATAAGTGTCCCTCAGGTATTGTGGATCTCATCAGCAGCAAAAACAGTGACAAAAATCAGAAACAGAGCCTGAGAACATTTCAACTGCAATCCATCCATGAGCATGATTCCAGCAATGCAGCTTCCACTTTAGAAGTGGGAAACAGGCATCTTTGCCGTGGATCTTTCTTTGAGGGGAACAGTTGAATCACCTGATAAGCCACACGCAAGTCAGATCCATGCCTTGGAGGCAGGGCTAAATCTACCATCGACAAGGGCTCTGCAAAGGCAACGGAAGACTGTTCAGTGAAGTACAGTAAAGACAATGCGCTTCAGAAACACTCCCGCAAAGCCAGAAGACGTCATCATTATTGCGCATCAGCAGCCACACCAGACAGCAAGTTCAGCAGCATTATGATGGAGCTTGTGGAGGCGATCGTCTGAGTCAATAAGCATCAGCTAGCAATCCTCTTGTGTTCAGCTGGCTGAACCTGACAAGACAAAGCCATTGGCCTGGACTATGCCTTGCACCATACCTGGAAATTGGAGCGAGACTACCTCCTTTGTTGAGAGCACTGGAAGTTCCTCAACATCTACCGTTTGCAAACCCTCTACACTCTTCTCTTCCTGGACTTCTGCAGAGGCTGCTCTCTCGTTCATGCGGAGGACGCCTGATGTCTGCCAATGCTGAGACGCACGGCCCGTCACTTGTTCGAGGAAAGAAGTCGACGCAGGCCAGGAATTATTCTTAAGTGTTACCACCGTAGAGACTCTCAAGCCACCAGCTACGCTATTGTCGACAACACGCGCACCATTTCCGAGCTTCGCTACGCTAATCGACCTCCCGCTCACCGCATCTGCATTCTCGCAAACGACGCCATTCCCGTACACAGGAGACTCTGTAGCTCTCATTCGACTTGAAGGACACCGTATCAACGCCATCGCAAGGTACTAGTACTGCAACTTCCTTTCTTGTGCTCCGCTCTTTCCTTCAAACGGCTGTGCAAATTGTGCGACTAATTCCTTTTCCTCGAGACTTAATGTCAGTGAAAAAACTCTGGATTCTCTCCACATAAAGGAGCAGTTTCTCGAACGCAAATCCAATTTTCCGCAATTCCGGACACTAATCCATCATCGACGGCGTAGAATTGCAGCGAGAAAAGAGCTGTGGATTCGGGCGATTAGCGACGGAAGCAAAACGCTGCTGCTGCTGTTCCTTCTTCATAAGGCGCTCTGCAGCAGAGCGCTTTCTTCATCCTTCTCCGCCTACCCTACTCCCTCGAGGGGCAACAATTTCGAGATGTCAAGTCCAAGGATCAATTTTCAAGTGCCATTTTGAATTACCAATAGAGCATTCGAGGTGTCATAAAATTTTCTATTACCTTTCTGCCTTTTAGGGTCTCTTTCCATTAGGTTGTGCCTCTTAGGGACCTATTTCCATTAGGTTGTGATGATCACAATTGCAAGCCACATTGGAGCCTGTTTCTTGCTGCATGAACACAAGTGCTTTTCATTAGGGAGTTGCAAAGGTGTTGAAAATATGTAATTAATCAATGTTTGAATTTCTCAGAACACATTCAAACTCATTTTGTGATGAGTCGCAGTTTGACTCAAAGTTTTCACAACTCCTGCATTTGATCAATTCTAATCAAAAACAGCTTTCAGAATTCTTGCATTTGATCAAAGTTAGAACAATAGAGGGTAAAGATGTGAGATGAATGACTTGAAAAAAATAATGGAAACTAATGGGACCATAGAACTAGTGATCAAAGCAGGCTAATGTAAAGATGTCCTTGGTTTAAATTCACTACTCACTAGGATAAAGGTCAAAAGTCCAGGTCTTAATTTTCAGGCTCCCATTTGAGATACTAATAAATAGCCTTTTCCAGGTGCCATGAAATTTCCAACTAATTTTAAACTATAAAAATTGATCCTTTTTTTTTCTTTCTTCCTTTCATTTCATTAAACTTTCTTCTTACATAATAATTTGGACACCATGGTTTCTTTTTCTCATTTTTTTTTGGACCCAAAAAAAAGATTTTTTTTTTTTTTTTTTTTTGGTAAATTTGACTGAGTTATTGAAAAAACTACCAATTTTTTTGAGATGACATAACTGAACCAAAAAACTTAATAACAATATTAATCAATCATTATTTTATTTTCATGATGAAATTATACTAGTTTGCTAGTGGTCTGAAATATCAATTTAAATTTTGAAACAATCATTAGCAATGGGCCATTGATCAAGGGCTCACAATTATGTTTACAAAAAACAAAGAAAAAAATTACCATTGATTTAATAAATGACATCATTTCAAAATTAACTTTTCAAAACAAGAATTATAAAATTATAAATAAAAGTAATTAGGCTAAAGATTTTAAATAATAAGGCACCTTATTTTTAATTTTTTTTGAGTTATTTAAAATATATGATAAAAAGCGAGTAGAAAATATGAGAAGATAAGTGACATGCCTTTCTAAGCAGACCCTCAAGTGAGAGGATTCTGTAGCAGATCTCTCTTTACACGAAAATCAAGGTCAGCTGACTTTTGGCGATTGAAACCCTCCCAAAAAATCACTTCGTTTTCGAAGTTTAAGGTTTAGGAAATTTCGCCAAAATGAGGGTCTTTTTGGCGAAATCTCGCCAGGGAAAAAAAAACCTGGAAGAGAACTGTATCTTGTACAAGAGGGAGAGACAGTGTCTGTGCGTGCGTGCGTGCGTGCACTGTGCCCAGTGATGGCGACCGCTGCTGCTTCTTTGGGAATGCTCGTGGCGTCCTGCAGGCCTGTATGGTCACACAATCAATGTGGTTGGGATTGGCAGACGGCGGGGAATGCATTGAAGATCAGGCCACGAGTTGCGACTTTGGTATGTACAAGTGCGGCAGCAGACACTCATCTCACAACTGCACATCCTGCAGAGGATGCATCAGCAGCACCAGCACTGGCAGCGCCACAGCTATGTACATATGGGGGTCGTAATGCGCTTTGGCTGGCCTCTGAGCTTCAACGTCTTCTTACCTGTCAGGTGCGTGCAGCGACTTACGAGCATCAATTTAGGTGTGCAGGCAAAAACAAAGGCAGGCTGCACGTAACCTTTGGAGAATGAATGCTCAAATTCTTTTACTCTTGGTTTTTAGGGTTTTAGTTCTGGTGGAGTTAGAAGCGTGACGCTTTTAAGAGAATAATGCATCTTGTATTGCTTTATCGTGGTTGCTCTTTCATGCAATTCGGGTGACTTCTGTGTTTATTATGTCCATTAGGTTTGGGGTTTGGGGTTTAGGGTGCAGTGTTTTGGTTAGGGTTAGGGTTTCAAAGTGGGTGGTTGATGCAATGGGATTTCTTCAACTGACTCTCTCAATGGTTTTGTTTGATATACTTTGTCTTGCTTTTGAAATTCAGACATGGGTCTTGGTGTCAGTTTGGAAAAACAGTTAGTCGAATCGAAGCCTAGAGCAATACAACTGACATATTGAGTTGCACATGATTTTTCTACAGTAGAAGTGGCATGCAAATTTCCTCTGAGGGAAATTTTTTGCAAAGAAGTTCATCGTGCAGGTTCACATTGATTGACTCTGGCAACTGAACCACTGAACTTAGAGGAGAAGAGGGTTGATTTAGCCGTTGGTTGTGGGTGTGTGTGAACAGAAAAATCCAGGGAATGGTTTGGTCTTGACACGGGGTCAATGGAGCTGGGATGTGCAAGAGAAACAGCATTACCAATTACGCGGCACCATGCAGTATGTGCTCAGCTCCTGCTGTTTTGGTGTTTATGGTGTGTGCATTTGACATGACATTGCTGCTTTGAGGATTTGTAAAATCCTTCTCAACAATACAGTGTCTGTTCATGGCTCTCTACCGTTTTAAGACATCAGCCACCTAGTTGGTTCATGGTGCAGACATTTTGGGAGATGTGATCATGGATGAAATCTGTGCTTTGCAGATTTTGCAACATCTCAACTCGGTTTGAGCTTTTTGTGCCTGAATTGTCTGGAAAATTGCAGCTGCTGTCAAGCAATTCACTTGATTCTGTTAAAGGCACAGTGCAGGTCCTCTCCTGCCCTTGTTGCAGAACTTTAGCTGACCTAATTACCTTTTCCAAGTTGAACATATTCTGTGACCTATAATGGTGTACTAAAATTAAAGCAAGTGCTTGGTTGTTTATGGACAGATATCCCCACAGCATCCAGGTGGGAAGCCACCAAAGCGGGAGGATGGATATTGGAGATCATACATCACCCGTGCTGGAGAATCCACAGCTATTGAGGTTTGAAAATTTCTATCTCAGCTCCCTGGTAATTTCTAGGCCACAGGATCCTTGCAATGTTGTGGTGGAGTGTATTTTCTTATGGCTGCACTAGAGAATGGAATGGGAGAATCTTTAGCATTGGCCTGAAGATATAATCATCCTGGTAACTGCACATGCATTGTCTCTGTTGTGTTGGTTGCAATGCACTATTATATGGTACATGCTTGATCTCAACATATGTCTATGTAAAGCTCAAATTCATGTGTTGTTTAGTCCAGGTTTTGCAAAATTTCAATGGACTGAAGTGAACTGCTTGTAATGCAGGTTGTTGTGGATGTGCATGCAACTGGTGAAAAGTCTCTTGCAGAACTTCAGGCATGACTTCTTTGCTTCATCCTTTGGGGTGAGAAATGTCTTAATTCTGTTCACTGATGTTTATGTACGTACTAGACAATTGGGACATTCTGCTTGATCTTAAAGACCATAATGATACAACAATCAATGGAACAAAAAAGTACGTCTGGTGAACTTCCTGAGCTTGCAGGATATGAACCACAGTAATTCAGAGGTTTGTCGAAGATTGATCCATCACTTGATATATGGAAATTTTGATGCTAATTGAGTAGCTGAGGAATGTGCAGAGAGGAAGTGGGTAAGAATGTGTGAGAATGGTGTGCTCTCAGGCAGTGCAGGTAGAAGTGGAGTATATCTCCTATGGCCCACATGGGCGGACAGCACATAGTCAGTATGTGATACTGCCTCTCCAGTATTCAGCCATATCAGAGGCTGTCATCTGGCACAAGTGAGTTAAGAGCAGAACTTGCTTCCAAATCCAGAATAGTTAAAAGAAACTAAAACATGATTGGCAAGCTTGTCTTTGTTTCAGTAGGAGGACTATGCCACAAGCTTTGCTCTAGGGAATGCCTCTCATATTTTTTCTTCTTTGATCTGGACAGTGAAATCCTTTCAAACTTGACAAGGTTTTGTTGGTGGTTCATTTCACAACTTGTACACTTGCATTACACTCTCAGTAGACTTATGATACCCTGATTTGTTCAATGGGTTTAGCAGGGTGGAGAAGATTGGGACTGTTCTTCCAATTTCCACACATCTCCTTTCCCATTTGGATGATCCCTTGCAGGTGGTGAACATGTATGTTTGATCTTCTCCAGATGCACCTCAATGGCCTGACTTGTAGAGTTATCACTTTGCAATGACTGTGTATAGGCAGGTAGTGCTAGCTGTCACTTCTCTGTCTCTGCATTTGTGTTGAGAGCCTTTATGTTCATTGCTTGGGAAGAGGTGGCTCATTTGGCAACTATTGTCTTTGGATGGTGTTACACAGGTATGCACTGCCACATGCAAAGACTGGGGATGTGATTGCTATAGGAGAAACGCCCCTTGCAATTATGCAAGGTGCTGCTTCAGACTTGCTTGCTGCCTTACTCTCACTCATTCTATCTCCAGAGGTGACAGATCCTTCATTATAGACAAGTCTCACAAGGACCCATTTCTTGGTCAGCTCTGGTCCTGCCAGATATTCTTTGTTATCTTTCTGACATGAATGATGAGTATAGAGAAGGTCTGATTACTTATGAAATCCTTTTGTCTCTCTAACCTAGGACATGAAGATCCAATTGCAGAGGCTGCTACTGCATAGACATTAGATAATATTTGTAAAAGAGCTGAAAAAGCTGGATGATAAGAGTTATGCAAAGGTATGTGACATTTTTTTGTAATCAGGGCGATTTCGACATCCTAAAGGAGTTCACCCTGGGATCTTAGCAAAATTAGCATGCCGATTGTTCCATCCTACATCATCACTTGCTACTGCTTGTGGTATGCAGGTGCATCTCTGTGCTCTGAAACCCAATCTGTAATAGCAGCAGCAACTTAGTGCACAGTTGAAACTCTAATCTGTGGCATCATGAGGTGATGCTTCAGATTTGACAGACAGCTTTGCTTGTGTTGGGTAAATCATTGCCGGAAGTGAATTTGTACTTGCTCCTGACTTGGTGAACTACCTGGTACCTGCAGGCACTTATCGATATTTCAGGAAAATTGAGGGTAGTCATGGCTGTTGTATTTGCAGTCATTGCCAGGTAAGTCTGCAGATCACTTCAAGGAGTCATACATGTCATAGCATTTTATTTTGATGACAGATTATTTCAGATTTCTGTTCATGATTTGCTGAGGATCCTTGTTCACAAGGCAGTGCTTCTGCTTAATTTTATACCAATTGGTGGGCGATTGGCTGGGCAGATTGGTGGGTATTAGGGGCATGTTCTACAGACTTGCAGGGGCACAGGTTGGTCTTACCACCCACACAGTTGTCACAAGGAACTAGTTTGTGGATCATCTCTAGTATGGGAGTCTCTGCATGTTTGGGATGACATTTTTTCTTGCTGACACCAATGGACTTCCTCACAAAGATCTTACTCATGCTTACGTTACAGGTTCCGCATAAGTAAGCAGCATGTTTGAGTGCTGGTTTGTGATGCATTTTCCAGAGGATAGTCCAGCACCACTGATTAGAAGATATGACTTGCATGGCTGAGTAACCAAGGTAATTGTTGAAGGTGATTGGTGGTGGCAGGCAAGGTTGATTGATGATGTCACAGGCACTTTACCGCCCTATGATCAGTATATTACACTTGGCCCTGTAAGTATGGAGAGACTCCGACATGCTTTTATGAGGTGTATCTTCATGATATGTCTTTGAATTGACCTGCTATCTATACTGTTGCTAAAACAGTGAACATGTCCTCTTCCAGGTGCGAGTGCAAGAAACTGTCGACGCACTCAAGGCTAAAACAGGTCTGTGCTGTATTTGTGTTGTCTTTGACAGCATCCATTTGGGTGAGATGTCTGCACTATGGGATACTTTAGTGACAGTAGTTCAGTTTGCACATGTGAGGCTAGGGAGGTCACATGCATGCCCTGCCCATCATTTACTTGTATATTTGTTTAGCTTGAACTCATGCATCTGGTTGAATGATGGTCCACAGGCTGTGAAGTTGCTGTTGTGGATGTCAATGATCTGAGGAAAGTTCAGATTTTAGCAGTAAGTTGAAAGACATCAAGATTGCAGATGTTTTCTGCTGTTTGAAAGCACGGGAATATTCTCCTGTTGGACATTTAGATGCTGAATTTTCACTCCTCCCAGCTTAGGTTCTTCTCTTGTTTGTTGATGAGTGTAGATGGAGGTTTGTCAGAAAGTGCTTTGATGCTTGTGACAGAGATTGAAATTCAAATTTCTAACCATTTTAGCAACATGACGATGCAGGCTTCTAATGGTGTGGATCACAAGGCCCTCACATCAGCTTTGCTAGACAATCCTGCAGGTATGTAGTAGCCATTCCTAGCAGCTTCTTATTAATGAAACCTCTACTGTGCAAGTAATATTGCTACCTAGATCATGGTTCAAGGTTTGAGTACAATAATTGTTACCAACACTTGTCTGGACCCTGCCAGGCAATGCGGATGAGCAGACACCTCTTGTGCTAGTGCGCAGCTTGGCAGTCACCAAAGGTGGCTGAAGCACTCCAGGAAGGGTAGTGGTTATTACAGCTCAGACTGGATATCAACATTGTTATGGGTGGAAGAGGTACCTGTCAGAAGGTACAGCAGTTTTGCTGTTGATATTTGAATTCTCAGAATCTTCAATAGAGTTTCCTTTTGCTGCGACATTGTGATAATGCGCACTCAACCAGATGCACGAGGGTGCAGGACCTGTTTGAGTTTCAATTAAGGCCACAATGTTCAAATCATTCAAGCAGGCTTTGAGGCAAATTGCTTTGGTGACTTTGTTGGATTCATCCAATTACACATTTCAAGGGACGTGCTTTTGAAGTTAAGTCAGGTGCAATCCCACGACTAGCCAGAGCATACTCAAGGAGCTTTGCAGTAGCAATGACTGTCATGCTCTTTTCCTGTACTGTAGTTCTGTATCTTTGTAACTCCTGAAGAATTTTTGTCAGCTTTCTGCAAGCACAGGATTTTGGAGCAGAAGTAGCCTCAATTTTAGGTGCAACCATAAATTCTTTTAGGAGTTCAGTTTCAAGGGTATTTGAGTCATTGGGAGTGACAATGCATGCTTGACTGAACCAGCATGTCAGAATGGACACACTTCTGAAGGATTTTGGACACAAAACTCTTATTAGTGGAGTGGTACAATGCTTTTTACCCACATGCTCATCATCAGCTGAGAAATGGATGCAGAAAAAATTACATTCTATTTGTCAAAAACTGTTGAATGTGTCTGGTTGTTGAGAAACTGTATATGCAATTGCAGATATCCTCTGTTTTGATTGGAATGAGAATGTGCACTGTTGATCCTGAAATCACTGTCTGAGTCTTATATATTATGTACTTGTGCAGAGTTGTTGTTTGCTCTGCTGTGACTGCAGGAATGGACCATAAGTGTTCATGGTGTTTGCTGCTCTACCTCCCAGTCTCTAAATTTCTGGACCTGTGACACGTGAGTTTTTCCATTTGAAGCTTAGTTTCTGCTCTTCCTCTACAGGTGATCCTTTCTCTCGTTAATGAGTTGAAGAACTGGCAGGACTTTTGAACTGGTTTATGGACTCTGACATCCAAACAGAGTGTTCTCTGATGATCTTCATATTGCTGAGGAAGTGACATCTAGAGAAAGCATGACCCAATCAATGGTTGGCTTCAACAAGATGCCCGTATTAAAGTCAATGGATGAGAATCTCATTGTATACAACAGAAGATCAAAATCCTTCCTATCTGAACTGAGATTGGGTTTGTATCTGACTGCAGAATTCCAGAACCGCATTGCTAACCAGAACTCCACAATAGTGCAACTATGCTAAAGCAAATCCTTGAACCATGGTGGTTGGAAGCAGAAGAAAACCCCATCTCTTTTCCTGGGTGATGCCTGGCTATTGATAGAACTTTTTGTCTATGGTTTGGGATTTGGGTTATTAGCATTTCCAAGCTAAGGTTATGTGCATATCATTCTGGTTTCTGTGGTTACAGTGTGCAGCAGCAATCTGTCTCATGTGGATTGCTCTGAATCTACAAGAACTCGATAACTGCAAAGTTCTGCTTGCATTTTACCACTTCCTGCTCTTCCTCTTTCGTGATGCCTCATGTTTGTAGAGGGTAATGGTTCTTGGGTAGTTCTTTTCCTCGAAGTGTCATTCAGGAGACTCAGAGATCATCCCTGGTTTGCATTGTCATATTACAATTTTTTCCTGTGTCTGATCTATGTGGAGTCCTCTTACACAAATAAGGTTTAGTAGTGGTATTGACAAAAAATTCTCCAGGTGCTTGGGAAAGAGATCAACCTCAATATAGTTGTCAATCGTGAATGGTGCGGAAGATTTTCATGACTTGGGATCGCCTTAGAATACATCCAAAAACAAGGATCTATTAACTGAATACTACTTATGTTTGCTAGATTTGTTCTGTATACCAGTCCTACTGGCATTGAAATACTCAGTGCAGTTGCAACATATTCACTCCTTTTTAGGCCAAAGAATAATGTCCCATCAATTTGTTGCTTCTTTATCCTCAACATGTTCTAGATGTGGGTGGGCATCATCATAAGATCCTGAAGCAGGAGGCAAATTAGCTGGAACCCTCTTGGGATTTATGCTCCTCTCAACAGAGCTCCTCATTTGTTAGGTCCAAGAAGGCCATGCAGTTCTTGTGAGGGTCTGTTTCAGATCACCCAAGCAGATAATGATGTTCAAAATATGATCTGCCTTGCTTGTACAATGCAGTAACAACTTCAGCATGACAAAGTCATGTACTTTCTCAGTAAAATTCTCCATAACTGCATATAGCACTTCTTTGCAGAAACCATCCCATGATCAAAGAAACAAGAGCTGATCCTACAATCAAAACTGGTAGGTTTTGAGTGGGTATACCAGAAACATGATCCCCCCTTTTGTGGTGTTGCTGGACTTGGTAAGGAGAATCAAATGGAATAGAATACCCAAGTGGGTTGGAGTTCCGAAACTTTCCAATAACCAATCTTGGAAAGTACTTGTGAACTGGATTTTTGAACTCTGGAGAAGCTTTTCTTGGTAGGTACCCAATTTGATTTTGTTAGATAGGGTAAAATTGAGGTTTGGTTCAGAGGGTGTGACCTGAGGTGCAAAGAAAGTTTCTTATTAAAAGTCTGGCAAGCTGGTCAGAAGGTTTGGCTGCTGACATTCAATCCCAGTGCATAATCTTCAGTCCTGCTAGTTCATAATCTTCTGGAGGACTAGAAACACAACAGATTGTTTCTAATCTTTGTCCATTCTACAAAGGATGTGTGGTTGTTGGACACTCGGTCTTCTTATACTGGCAATTATGGTAGTTGATTGGGGAGGTGGTTGTTCTATTGGCAGCACAAGTGCTGCTATAATCACATTGTTCAATGATTGTTATGGACCTCACATGCTTGTTACAGTGATGGCACAGCCCAATAATAACAGTGAGATACTCTATGAAGGCACTCCTCCAATTGGGGATTTGATGGATGTGGACATACATGATGCTCAGAGTGTCGTTGGCTGCTTCAGCATTCCTACAGACCAGTTGGAGATCAACATTGTTCTGGAGGGAGGAGCCCATGTGCTGACACAGGACTACTTGGTGCTCAAGGGCCACCACCACAGGGTGGGCATCATTGGCTACCTCACCGACAATGAAGGCACTATTCAGAGCGCCTTGTTTCAGCTGTGACACTTTGAGATCACTTGCTACACCAAAACACGATTTAGGTCGGTAAACCCCACTTGGACTTAATGTGCTTGAAGCTATCTTTGATTGGGAGTGTACAACCTGATTAGTGTACAAAATCCAATTGAACCTTAAGCGTAATCAAGAGATCCTTGTTCTCATTTCAATGTGGTGCTTTGTTTGATTTATATCTTGATTTGCAAAAAATAAAGTTTGGAAAATTTTGCAGGTACAAAGACAGTTGGCTCAAGAGATTTGTTTTGTCAAGCCTTTGATCACAACCCAATTCTTTCATTTGGACAGTTTGTACTCAACTGTAGTTCTTTCTTTATCTCTATTTGAGATTCAACATTCGGTTTCTCCCAATTGAACCCACATGATAACAATTTACATAAGGAAACATAATCTTCATGTGGCAGGATACCCACGTCTTCAAATTCAATTTGCAGTCATTACTGTTGCTGAACAACACTTGAGGAGGAGTACAACAAGAGTTTATGTCTAGGAGTAGTGCAAACTAGAATAACATCAACTTCTTGAAGGATGCTTGAATATGTCTACCTAAAGTATAAGCATCTCAGATTGATCTTATCAAGATGGACATCCAAAAGAAAAGAACACAGCAATACAAAATTGGTTGGCCACATGATGTCTATTGTGCTAGCCATAGTGTCTATTGTGCTAGCCATGGTGGATGCTTGCACATGCTCAAGAAATTATGTCACCAAGTAAGTTTGTAGCTTTGTTGAGATATATTCCTTTCTTTAAACAAGGGGTGTGTCACACTGTGGTCTTGCCATTTACATTAAAAAGTATCTTAAGGCAAGAGAAGAAGAATTATGGAAACTCAAATATTTCACCATGCCAAAATATAATCTTCAAAAAATCCTCTAAAAGAAGCCAAAATCCTTCAAGATATTATTATAACTCTATAACTAATCTCAAGTTTCAACACAAGCCAAAATATCATCTTTCAAAACTCCTTATATAAAAATAGACCTATTATTACCTAGAGGCCAAAATCCCTTAAGCTACTATACCCTATAATGAATCTAAACACAATATCAAGGCAAGGCCAACAAATAGTGTTATGAAACATATTTATGGTCTTGAAATCCCCAGCACTTTTGATCTTGCAATATAGAAAAAAGAAATGATGAACAAAACAAACATTACAAAGGCTCACCTTAGGCATAACTCAAAGAAGATGAACTCAACAAAAAAAAAACAATTTGTTGTAGGATAGATGGGCAAAAGCTCATTGGAATTTGATTTCTAATAAGAACACAAGTTGTGAAAGCATACCCTAACATTATTAACATTCATCTTGTAATATTCAAACAACGAATCAAAAGAAAAAATATAAAGGAAAGGAATGTGATAAGGATAAAGAAGGCAAGAGAAAAGGGGGGCATTGTAAATACTTCAAAAAAGGATGAGATTTAAGGCTTTTGAGCTTTCCAAACCAATCAATTTTGTAGCCTCCCCAAGCACAAAGTTTTTTGAACCCTACCCAATACAACCAAGATGAGCACATTGAAAGTACACAGAATAAGGATGAAAGTTCTTGAAGGAAACCTCAAAAAAAGGTTTTTTGACATCAAACCTACCTTACCTCAACTCTCAAGCTCGCTTTCAACTCAAGTTCAAATCAAGCCTCTTTTAAATCTCTTCCTCTTCTTGAAGTTTAACTCATCTCTTGAGGTTTGACCTACTTTTGAAGTTCCCTATTGAAATTTGACTTGTCTCTTGAAAAACGCCCTTTTGAAGTTCAATCTTCTTAAAGGAATAAGAGTAAAAAGAATAAGGAGAAAAATAACAAAACAAAAATAAATGAAAATGAAGAAGAGAAATAAAGAGGGAGATGAAATACAAGAATGAGGAAAAGAAGAAGAAGGGGAAAAAAAAGGAAATGAAAAAGAAAAAGATATATACATAGATGCAAAGGTACATCAACAAGTTACAATATCATTGATGAAAAGTGGCATAGGGGATTGCATGAAAAAGATGTAAGAATATGTCAAATGTTGATAATCAACCTAATTTGCATTATTGGCTTAAATTGACATTGTGTAGCAATAATCGAATTAAAATTTTAATCAACATTATTTACTTAATTGGCATAATATTTTTAATTAAGTTAATTGGTTTTGTTGGCATTATTAGTTTAAAAGGATCAATCACCTTAATTGATATAATTGACTTAATTGGCATAATCAACCTAACTAGTTAATGGGCATTGATTGGTATTACCATGTTTATTAACTTCATCAATTTCATTGGCATTATTGGTTTATTTTGCGTAATCAATTTATTTGGATTAATTGGGTTTAATTTTGATTATAATGTTTATTGGCTTAATCAACATTGTAATCTTAATTGATTTAATTTGCATTATTAGGTTAATTAACATTATCATTTTACTTTGGCACAATTCATTTAAACAACTTAATCAATTTCATTGGCTAAATCATCATAATTGATTAACAGGCACTAATTGGTATTATCATGTTTATTATCTTTGTTAATTTCATTGACATTATTCGTTTATTTGGATTTATTGGCTTTATTAATTAATTGGCATTATTAAACTGAATGTTTAATTTTCATTAAGGGTTTGATTGGTATATCAATTTATTTGGGTTAATTGTCATTAATTATAACTTTTAATCTTTATTGACTTGATCCACATTATCCGTTTAATCAACTTAATTTGCATTATTGGCCTAATTGGCATTATCATTATAGGGTTCAATCATCTTAATTGGTATAATCAGCTTAATATATCTTATCAATTTTATTGGTTTAGTCAACATACCTAGCCAGTTGGCATTAATTGGTATTATCATGTTTAAACTTTATTGATTTCATAAGTTTCATTGGCATTATTAATTTCATTATTTTAATTGGCAACCATTGGTGTTACAGTAAACTCTCTCTAAACTAATATCCTTGGGACTGGCCAGAAGATATTAGTTTATGGAGGATATTAGTTTACACAAATTATATGGGGGGTAACAAAAATCATTCCGGAACCTGCCAGAGCAGCATGGAAGGTCATGGAGGTTAGTAAAAGGTCATGGATCATTGGGGAAGGTAACAAAACCTTGTGGAGCTTGGTGGAGGATCAAAAAAGCACGTAGAAGATCATATGACATGAGTGGTAGAAATCTTGGCAGAAAGTGAAGTTGTGGAAAGCTGCATTCTAGGTACTCTCAAAATACCCTCCTTCGCTCTATAAAAGGGGTTGTGGGCAGTCAGCTGGTCAGTCTTGTCCAAACCCTTTCCCTAAAAGCAGGAGTAGAACAATGCCATAGAAAGGAACTTTTCATACCATTATGACGGACAAGGTCCGCGTAGCTCTCTGCTAGTACAAAAGAGACAATCCTCAGCTTTCACAGAAAGACCTGATCAAATGGCTCAAAAACAACCACATTATCAAAGTTAGCCAAGCTACCATCTCTACCACATTGAAATGGTCGGCTGAGATTCTCGCCAAGTCTGACAATGATACCAACCTCAATGCCAAGCGCCAGCAGACAGTCAGGTACCTGGAAATGGAATCTGCGTTGGTCAAGTGGTTTCGAGCAAACCAGGAGCGGGCAAATGTGAATGGTGAGCTTGTCAAAAAAAGTGCAACGAAGATTCTGGATCGGCTCTATCCTGGGCATGAGCCTTTCGAATTTTCAAGTGGCTAGCTTGAGGCGTTCAAGTCTCGCCATGGCATTAGGTCCTACTGCCGTTTTGGCAAAAGTGGCTCTGTCGACATGGTTGCTCTTACCAACAGCCTTCCAGCCATACATGACGTCCTGGATTAGTATGTGTGGAAGGACATCTATAATATGGACGAAACTAGACTTTTCTATCGGATGCAAGTATTGTAAGTTCATATTTGTCTACTGTAAATGTCTAAACATGATATAATTGATTATGATTGTTTTCCAGGCTGATAACTCTCTTGCAAGCAAATGGCTCGAAGGCCGTAAGCAGAACAAGGAGCAGATCACTCTCACCATTTGCTGCAATGGAGATGGTAGCGACAAGCTCCCGCTTTGGGTCATTGGAAAGTATAAGAACCCGCGTTGTTTCAAGAACATAAACAAGAACACATTTAGGTGCCAATACCAAAACAACTCCAGCATTTGGATGATGTGGGAAATTTTTCTGGAGTGGCTCAGGGGGTTTGACCTCCATGTTTTAGGGCGCAAGGTCCTCCTCATCATGGATAACTTCAGTGGCCACATTCCCCTTGATCAGCTTCCCAACCACATCCAGCTGAAAAATACCATAGTCTTCTACCTGCCCCCAAACGCAACCTCGAAGATCCAGCCATGCGATGCTGGGATCATCCGCAGCTTCAAGGCGTATTACCATCATCGCTTCAACCGGCTTCTTCTGTAGCGCTTGGAGGACAATGTCGCTGACCCTGAGAAGATCGACATCCTCTGTGCCATTCAGATGGCCATTCGAGCCTGGACATACGAAGTGAAACTAGAAACAATTTTCAATTGCTTCTGCCACTGCAAGATCCGCTCAACAGAAGAGCCAATCGTTGATGCTAGTGAGGAGTGCCCATTAGATCCAGAAGTCATCAAAAACCTTGAGTCGCAAATTCGGCATTTCCACTATCACAACCCAATGGACATCAGGAATCTACTTAACTACCCAAAGGAACAGGTCACTGCTTACACACCTGATGTGGACAACGTCATCGAGGATCAACTCTAGGAACGGTCAGGCCTATAGGTGGAAGTCAACGACGATGAGGCAGATGACAGCCAAGAGCTCCCTGTAGTGAATGCTGCCGAAGCCTACAGAATGGTTGAGATGCTAGAGAGGTTCTGGATGCAGCAAGACGACTCAGGTATTCCATTCGTTGCCACCTCACAGAAGATGAAGGACAGTGTGAATATGATCAGGACAAAGCAGTTGGTACAGAGGAATATTGATAACTTCTTCCAGCACATCTAGCTCTGTACTTTCAAAGGTGTTTCTTTTGATTTCATCGTTTTTTTGGTGCCATATGTATGATGTATTAGTTTATAAAATGCTATGGGACCAAAAAAAAATATTGAATATCAGTTTATGGAGAATTATTAGATTAAGTATGAGGCCCGCCACGGGCTTATGCCCACATATTAGTTTAGAGAGAATATTAGTTTACACAGTATTAGTTTAGAGAGAGTTTACTGTATCATGTTTAAAGTTGATCAAATTCATAAGTTTCATTAACATTATTGGTTTATTTGATTTTATTAACTTTATGATAGTATTTGAATCAATTTTCATTATGGGTTTAATCAACACAATCAATACTTTTAGTGTTAAAAGTAATCATTAGTGTAACATATAAATGCAATTTGAAAGATAAATGTGAACTAAAAAGGTGTGGTGTTCATTAATGAACACCCTTCAAAAGCACAAATTTGATTTTAAAACATGAAATTATATGATTGAAATATAATTTAGTACAACATTTTTGTAAAAATATATAAAATTGCTTTAAGCCTTTGCATCATAAATAGGAGAAAAAAAAAAGATTTTATTTAGAGTTGCTTTGTTGAGTTTATCAAAAAAACATGTAGGAAAAAAACAAATGGGTGGTAACCCTTCATATGCACAAATTCAATCTTTAAAAAAAAAAAAAACTATGTCTTTGAGTCATAATTTTTCTATTATTTATATAAATTTAGAATATTGATGATACCACGGATTTTTTGGCTTGACTATACAAATATAATACAATTGCATACTTGAACTTAGCAAAATTTGAAAATATGTATTTCATGTAGGAATATGTAGAATGTTGATAATCTCCATAATATTTGTTATATTTTCAATAGAATATTTTTAATGAAAAAGATGTGAATGTGGCTATCCCATGGTAATGCATGATGTGATTATTGGCTTATTGGTAATGTCAACAAATTTTTAATTATTTATAAGAAACATAATACATTTGCAAATTGATACGTAAATGTGACACTCAAGCGGTGGCTTTCATTAATGAACACCTCACAAGCGCTTGAATTTGACAAAATCTCTGAAATACAAAATTTAATATAATTTTTCTGCAAATTTTCTATTCATTAGTAATCCAAATATTAACATGAAATGAATTTCAATTTGTTTTAATTGTATTTGCACAAACTTGGCAATACATTATTGAGGTTTTTTCCAAATTCCTCAATATGTCCACTTGCAAGGATCCCCAAAATAAACTAGCATTAAATGGAGACTTTGGTAGGTGGGTCATAACATTTTTACAAGTAGTTACCAATAAACACATAAATTTAGGTTAAATCAAATTTTTTTATTTCAAAAATAACAAAAGCACAAATTTATTGTGGAATATGTCTAAATAGGCAAGTTAGTTTTGTTGGCCAATTAGTTTAATTAACTGAAAATGCTAGATTGACAAAACTTGATAAATTAATATATTTATTTACAAAATCTTAATAGTCAATTCTTAAAAAATATGCAATTGGTAACATAAAATTAATTTATTAAGACATATGATTGTATCAAGATTTCTATTATTATTTGCTTATAACATATAATATAAATAACATATTTGAATAACAATAAATATTATATTGACTATATTGTATGATAATATCAATATTAAACTATTATCTATTATCTATTATTAAAAATTAATTGTATATAAAATGTTAATCTTAGTATTAATATTACAATGGATATATGATTATTCATATATAATGAATTTGGATGAATAGGTAGGTAGTAATAAAATTATGTGAATAGAAAGACAATAATTTTATTGGTAGCCAATGATAGACTATGTTTATAGATAATGATTTACAATAGAACTCTAATAAATGATGTTTATAAATAGATAGTGAGTTTAAAAAACAGTGGTTGCCAATAAATAATGTTAAACATAACGATTTTTTATTAAGAATGTAAATAAACATTGATTTTAATAGATTTTTTTTCTTTTTAGTGTAATGACAACTAAATGGAATAATAATCCAAAATAAGAACAAATGTTCTTGGGTATTTGTTGGTGACAACCCATCCCCATTTGAATTTCACATGAGATTTTTTTTGTTGAATTGGGTTTGGATTTTAGTCCTCCATCATTTTGCACCATGTGTTCTAATGGTAGTTCTTGGTTGGAGCTTCAAATAAAAAACAACCTTGAAGGCATCTTTCACAAAGGTATGTTGTTCTTATATCTTCATATTTGAATCATTTTTAATCCTTATATTCTTCTAATCATGATCCATTTTTCTTTTTTGGCTCCAATTAAATATTATTTCTTTTTTGATTTTGGAAAAAAGCATTAAAGGGCTTGTAGTGGTTGAACAATTGTTTTGTGTTCAATAAGGTGATATATGCACATGAGTGATGACCATGTGATCAGTGAAAGTTAGATGATCATAAAGAACTTGAAATGAATCTCATTGATAAAAGGGGGAGATTGAAGTCACAAAATGTTTTGGAAAAGAAAATGACCCAAATGAATTATGGAATTGCAACATGAAATAACCCAAACTCAATGACTTTGACAACAAGTCAACAATTTGGTGCCTTGTTGATCTCACTTGTTTCATCAAGTATTTACAAAATTGCATTGACAACAATTGATAGATAGATAGAATATTTGGGCCTTTGCCACATCTAATCTTGTAACCTATGTTGTTGCCTATGTCACAAAGTTTAAGACCTCGTGCATTAGTGTTTTTGATTCCTTTACAATGTGTTTACAAGGTGCCCATGTTTAATGTCAAATTGGCATTGAAACATTTTGGATTCTATGAATTTCATTTTGGCACTGTTCCAATCATGATTGATTTACTATTTATTTCATTGTATTATGATTTATTTTCATATTGCATTTGCACGTTTGAATGAAAGCAATGTGGTTGCAAATTCCATGATCAATATTGAATCATTGTATTTATGTTGTATTCATATTATTTCAACACCATATTTGTATTGCATGTTTAGCTTTGAATGTAGGTGATGTAATATTGCAACAATGTGGTTACAAACTTTGTAATCAACATTGAATCAATATTGTAACCACTATTTTTTTTTTCTATGGTGAATATTCAAATATGGGCTTTGGGATATGATGCAGCTATTTGATGATAATATCCCAACTCACAATTTTAATAACTTCCAAGTAATTCACAATCCTAAGTGTCAATAAACTTTTACAACTAGATGTGGGAGATGTGGCATGTTATAACCATTGAACAAAGCTAACTTGTTTTCATTTTTGTGAATTTCTCTAAAATTATGGAGAGGAATTTACTTTCACAACAAGAGGTTTTGTGCATTATTAACATTAATGGAGATTCCATAGTAGTACAATACAACAATATAACTTCACATCCTTGGGTATGAACAATGTTCTAAATGATTGTGACCAAATGTTGTGGATGTATTCACAAAGTTTTTTTTTCATAATCATGCTTAATTTTTCTCTTCAAATACATGTTGCAAGAAAATCATTACACCTATTAAACAACCTTGTTTTTCCCCCAATGATGACTTATGTAGGTTTTGGAATTTGTTTGATACCTAGAAGTTTCATTGACCTTCATTTCGATTCCTTTGCACATTTTTTAATATTAAAAAAACCTCCCATGATGAAGCATTTGTTGCCACAATTTTAAATTTTGCAAACTGAATTAGTCACCTAAATTCAATGCTTGATTAAAATATGTGTAACAATGTGAACATACATCACTTTACAATAGTTGCAAGGAAGTTATGAACGTATATTAATTATTGTATCCACATATAAAGAAAAATATTTGTTGAGTAGACAATTGGATCCACCTACCTAGAAAAAAACCACATTTGCACATAATCACATAGATATTCAAGCCATCCACCTTACTTGAAAAGGTTGAAAAACAAAATTTTAGTAAATATGTATGATCTTAATATGAAGGTACATTACTACATAACTTGTCCATTTTGTAGTCCTTTAACATTGAATTTTTTGTCAAAACAGACTTCGAGCAATTTTGGGATAAGTTTATTCTGGCATTGACAAGAAGATGGTGACTTTAAGGCCACAAAAAAGAAAGATGGCAAGAGGTCTTCAATTAGATGAGAAGATTATGCCCATTCATCGAATGAGGATACTAAAGCTCTGAAAAGAGGAAAAACAACCAAGAAAACTACAAGCCATAAAATGTAAGGCAGAAAAAATATAGATTTTGCTGCACTCTTTTTGCGCTACGCGCCAGAAAACATAAAGTCAACCAAGCACACTTTGCACCTAGAAGACATAAAACAAAAAAAAATATAGATTTTTTTTTTTGAACTGCACTTCATGCCTCTTCCTTTTTTTGGCCTATCCCCATTATTGAAGACAAAGCCTAGCAAGCTTTGGCTAGTAAAACAAACAAATGTAAGATGACTAAACATTAACAAGTGCCATAATGGCATGTCCGATATGACTAACTATGTGACTGAATGTAATGATGCGGCATGTCCATTTTAACAAATTGTGTGATTGAATTGATGATGTGGCATGTCCATTCTAATAAACTATGTGATTGAATTAATGATGTGGCATGTCCATTTTGTCTAATCGTGTGAATGACTGTAATAACATGGCATGTTCATTGTGACTAAATATGTGATTAAATATGATTATTTTATAGAATCATTATAATGTAAAATAATATTTATAAAAAAATTATTTAAAAATTATTTTCAATGTATCAATTCCCTTTTGGATTATATTCAAATCAAATATTCTTTTAATTCAATTTTTTTTTCAAAAGTTAAACCTTGCAATAGGTTCAACCTAGAAAACTTGAACATTTTAAGATGTGAATTTGAGGGCTAAAGGCTTTGGATATATACTTTTCAGAATGAGAGTGATGACAAAACAATATGCGATATATTTTTTCAAGGAACAATTTGATCACACGAAGTTTTCAGCTTATTAGACCTACCACCAAACACTTAAGAATAAGATTTACAACTTTTCATACATTACTTTATTACTTCTAAGCTTCAAAAATATTTTGTAATTCTCCACTTGGTGCATCCAATGGTACAAAAAATGTTGAAATCGATGAAAAGATGAGCAAGTTATGCCCTTTGAAAGTGAAAAGGTTGATTTGCAAAAACTGAACATAATAGTTCAGTTTGTGTTTTTGAGTTTAAACTCTTTGTATGTTGCTCCATTACTTTTGATATTCCAACAAACTTTGTAGTTCTTTTCTTGGCGCATCCAATGGTACAAAAAATTTATTGAAATCGATGAAACATTGAAAAAGTTATGCCCTTTGAAAATGAAGATGGCGATTTGTAAAAACTGAACATAACATATTAGTTTGTGTTTTTGAGTTAAATTTTTTTGTACATTGTTGCATTACCTTCGACATTCAAATTTTTTTTGTAATTCTCTTCTTGGCACATCCAATATTATAAAAAAAATTCAATTTGATAAAGAAATGAGAGAAATATGTTCATTGAAAGTGAAGTGGGGTGATTTAAACACAAATTAACGACTTAGAAATTCAGTTCCCTTTTTTAAGTTTTAGTTCTTCGTAAATTGTTCCATTTTTTTTCATGTTTAAAAACATTTTGTAATTTTCCTCTTGAGAAATCCAAAGGTGAAAAAAATTCTTAATTTAATGAACAAGTTATGTTCATTGAAAGTGAAGGGAGTGATTTGCAAAAAATGATCACATGTTAATCCAACTTGCGTTTTTGACTTTAAAACTCTTTCTACATTTTTTTTGTTTTTACACTTCAAAAAAAGTTTGTGAAGCTTAAAATAGTGCATCTATAGTTTTTTAAATCGTTGAGAATGGACAAATAATGAGAAAGATATGAAATTTAAATGTGAAGGGGGTCTATATGCTTTATTTTTTTAATGAGGTCAACCTATGTTAATAATACATGTGTAATCAAAGTGATTGACTTTAGTCACATTTGTACATGTGTTAGATAAATGATTGATTTTAGTCACATATATATATATATATATCACTATGATTACATGTGTAAATTAATTGATTAATTTTAGTCACATTGTTAGTAGGTTGATTACACATAACCATTACATAAAGTCCACATATGAAGTTACAATGTATGTTTTGATTAAAATGAAATTCAAACTAGTTATAATAGACGATGCTACTTTTGTGGTTTGTCAAAATGGACATAATTAGTTATGTGGTTAAAAAAAAATTGACTTTACAGTCATGTTAGTTAAATTTCATTAGTGAAAAGGACATGGTTTTGTTGTAGTGATAGATCTTATCAATAGATAGACAATGATGCCAATAGAAAATGTTAACAATTAATGTCATAACATAGTGATTGTTAATAAATAATAACTTGTAATGAATGGTGTTTGTTAATAGATGAGGATGCATGGCATTATTGTGTTTGTGAATGTGCTTATTAAGGGTATGCTACCTTGGATATGAAGAAAAAATTGTGAATAGACAGATTAATTATATATTCATTGACATAATGTATGAATATTATATGAATATTATGATTATATATCATCATAATAGATATCATATCAATATATATCATATTAATTATGTTGTATGACATTATGCATATATATATAATTTATAGTTATTGTTATAATATAATGATTATTAATAGATAAACTTGAAAGATAAAATGATTTTTAATGAATAGTGATTGTTAAAAAATGAAAATGGGCATTAATGTTCTTGGGAAGGTGCTTGTTGGGGAATATGTTACCGTGCATATGAAGGTATAGGAAAAATTGTGTGAATAGATCGATCAATAAATTCATGGACAAAATATTTATATTTGATTCACAATTAATACATATCTATTATGATTTGGATATCTAAAATAAATTGGATATATTTAATGGATTAAATACAACATATAATATTATTATGATATTAGTAATATTACATTGTTTCAATACTAGGATTATATATACTATCAATATTATCATCCAAATCTTAATATTTGATTCACAATTGATACTTACAATTAATAATTCGATTAATGGGCAACGTTAAGGGCTTGGAATTGGTGTGGCAACCATCCATTCCACTTTAGAGGTCCAATCAACCCAAGCAAGGAGGTTGGGAGCCATGCTTACTAATGCCCTAAATCCAAAAGTATGAAATATTGAGTTCAAGGATGGAATACCTATCAAATTTGGTATTCCATAAATGCTTTAAAATAATAAAAACTTAATTCAAAGCATGGCAATCTTTGAAGCTTTTTGGAAGTGATTTGTACATTCTCATTGAGATTGAATTTGATCTTAAAAAAAAAAATGGAAAAAGATTCCTAAAACTATAAAGTTGAATAAAAAATAAAATCACAAAATATCAAATTAAAAAAATAATTATAGTTTTTTCAAAAAAAAAACCATAACATTAGTTAATATTCCATATAAACTCTCATGTATATAAACTAAAAAAGGCGAACTCTAAGTTTTTTCGTTGGCCTTGCCTACCAAGGCAAGGATATTGTGTTTAGATTCATTATAGAATATAGTAGCTTAAGGGATTTTGGCCCCTAGGTAATAATAATAATAATAGGTCAATTTTTATTTGACGATTTTGAAAGATGATATTTTGGCTTGTGTTGAAACTTGAGATTAGTTATAGAGTTATAATATATTGACGGATTTTGGTTTCTTTTAGAGGATTTTGTGAAGATTATATTTTGGCATGGTGAAATATTTGAGTTTCCACAATTCTTTTTTTGCCTTACTAAAGATACTTTATAATCTAAATGGCAAGGCCACAATGTGACACACCCCTTGTTTTTTTCAAGAAGGAGCCATTTGATTGGCCCACCACCAATATTTTAGGAAAATGAAGTGCTATTGAGAATGTCTTAGATAACGCATTGGGAACTTGGGGGAACACTTTGAGAACCTAAGGAACTTAGTGGGAGCATATTGGGAACAGACAAAAAAATTTACACCCCCCCCCCCAAGGCCTTCTCATTGGCTGCATGAAATTTCGCGGAATTGCTTAGGAAAATGGGCATTACCCTACTACGTACGTAAATGAGACCACTCGAGGTGTCAGAATCGAGGTGTGAGGGAACACTTGTCACCTCGATTGTCACTCCTGATTGTGAAACCCTAATGTGCGTAACTTCGATTTAGGTTAGACGACACGGGTGTGGAGGAGTGTCTATGGCAGGTTCTTGCGGAATGCGGTGCTCTCGTTTCACGCTCCGATTTCTGTTGTTGTTCTTCTCCTTCGCCACTGGTGAAATCTTCGTCTCTTTCTTCCCCAACGCAGTTTAGTTAGTGTGGAAAATAACAGTGGGTTGTGATCAGATTCTTTTTGGGTTTTTCTTTTCCTCCCGTGTGAGCCATCCTTTGTTTTTGGCTCTCGTGCGTGCCTGCGAGCGAGCGAGCGAGGGAGGAAAAGAAGGGGCGAAAAGAGAGGGGAATACTGATGAGGCCGATTTTGTTGAAGGGCCACGAGAGGCCTCTGACCTTTCTCAAGTACAACAGAGATGGGGACCTGCTGTTCTCTTGTGCCAAGGATCATACTCCCACTGTGTGGTACGCGCACAACGGAGAGCGCTTGGGTACCTACCGTGGCCATAACGGAGCGGTCTGGTGTTGCGATGTTTCCAGTATGCTGAAACCCTCAACTTCTTATTCCCCTTCCTATTTTTTCTTTTCCGTTTACCCGTTGTGTTTTTTTGTCTTAGGGTTTCCGATGTTTCAAACCCTAGTTGATGACCTCCGAAAACCACAATCTTGTGCATAGAATTGGTCGATGATTGTGAGAAATGACCGATTTTTTTGCATCTACATAAACTCCTGCAGTTTGTGGCTCATGCAGCAGCTTCAGTTCTTCACTGATGTATGCAAATTGGGAGATGATGGTCCTGCTCTTGTTTCTTATGTTATGTTTTTGTGATGTGCAGTTATTTCAGGAAGCTGCATTTAGTTGCTCTTCATGCTCGTGCCTGGTCTATGCTAATTCAATTGTTGTCTGCTGTTTTCTGAACTGTTTTGAACAGGGGATACGACACGGTTAATTACCGGCTCGGCAGACCAATCTGTAAAGCTGTGGGACTGTGAGACAGGTGTTCAGCTACATTCTTTCAACTTTGAGTCACCAGCACGAGCAGTCAGTTTTGCAGAAGGTGACAAGCTTGTGGCAATCACCACTGACCCTTTTATGGAGCAGCAATCTGCCATCCATGTGAAGAACATTGAAGGTGACCAGTCTAAGCGTAAGTGGTCTTCATCCATGGTTTTCCCTTGGAGAAAGGGGTTGTAATTTCTTTCCTTGGTGATGTTGAGTTGTTTCTGGGTTTCTGATACAAGCCTCTGATCTGTGAAAATTAAACCTGAGATCCAGTAGTGACAAAGGGATGCAAAGTTTGTTTTCCCTCAACTGTGATATTCTACATCATCCATGCTATGTTTTTGCATGTGGAAGTGGTGAAAACTTTGGTCTATTGTTCTTATGTGGCTGTTTAGATTTTCTTTTGTAGTAGAGTGACTAGAGTTAGTACTCAATTTTTGTGCCAAGGGTTTCTTTCTTGTTAGACACAGCACAGCCGCCGATTGCAGTAGAGAGTACTTTGAGGTTTGACAGTTTGCCAATTTCTATGTGGGTGCAGAAAACAGTGACTCAGTGCTCACAATCACAGGACCACAAGGCAGGATCAACAGAGTTTTGTGGGGTCCACTAAACAAAACCATCATCAGTGCTGGTGAGGATGCAACAATTCGTATATGGGATGCCGAGGTATGTCCATAGTTTTGAACCTCCTTTAAGTCTTCATGGCATACTTTTTGCTGATCAGCTATACTGGTACCATGGACTAACTGGCCTGACTTGATGTAGAGGTTGAAGTGAAAGGAGTGATCCGTTAATCCAACAATACCCTCAATGAGAGTTTCTCCAGTTTTGCAATTTCTCTTTTACCTTGATGAAGTGGGAATTTTTGATGATTCATAAGAGAATGTCCATTAATGCTTCCTTATGCAAGAGTCTCCTATCCTCTCTGTTCTTGCTCCCAAAGTTCTCATTGTTTCCATTTATTTCCTTTCTCCCTTTCTCATTCTCGTTGTCTTGTGTTCCTGTTTCTGCTTGTGGTATTTTTCCTGTCTTCTCCTTCTCTTTTGGGTCTTGTTGAAGTAGCCAGTAATAGAGATATTGGAATTGGCTATAATTGTAGATATTGGAAATCCTCTGTACTGATTAAAATATGTTGTATCCTTTTTCTTTGGTTGAGATAGCTGGTTTGATTGTTCAGAAATGTGGGATATTTTGTGCAGACAGGGAAGTGTCTGAAGGAGAGTGACCCTGAGACTGGGCACCACAAAGTCATCACATCAATGGCCAAGTCAGCTGATGGCTCCCATTTCATCACTGGCTCTCATGATAAGTCAGCCAAGGTATTTTGAAATCCTATGTTATGTATATTATTTGCCTCTGCTCTCCGAAGGTCAATGTGATTTCATGGTGCATTCTGATGCCCAATTGGCACATCCAAAAAGTGATGTGCTGCTTATTCATGGCTTGATGCTTCAGTATTGATGACTGTCTTTAATGTATCACACTGTCCACAGAGGATTTGTTTGTGTCAGTGTCTGCAATGTGTTTCACTACCTCGTTTGTCCTTTGGGCAAATTAGTTGCGCTGTTGCTCGCTGTTATTGAGAAGGCTTGACTAAGTTTGTTGTTGACATGTGAACAGTTATGGGATACTAGAACTCTGACTCTCCTGAAGACATACGTCACGGAGCGGCCAGTCAATGCTGCAGCAATTTCACCTCTCCTTGACCACGTATGGTTTAAAGCTCTCTTCCTCCAGTAGGTATCTGCAGTGGAGACACGGTGCTCCTTCATCAAAGAGATTAAATGCAATGAATTCATTGGAGAGTTCAATGGGTTTGTGGTTTTCAATTCAATTGTTGATGCCAGGAGTTTTGAGGGTGCTGTTGTGGGATGGATTGCAGGTGGTAATTGGTGGTGGTCAAGAAGCATCCCAGGTGACAATGAGTGATCGGCGTGCTGGAAAGTTTGAGGCCAAGTTTTTCCATAAGGTAATTTCACTTCACCATGTGCTGTTGGTACTGTTTTGTTGAAGTGTTGTGGAAATTTGTCTGTATAGAAAGGTCAGTGCTCATCATCATACTTGACCTTAAGTTCAGGGTTGAGCATATACCTCATCTGGAGTGCCTAGTTATAAAGTTCTTAGTTATGGTGAACTGCACTACTTGTGCACAGCTTGTTTAATCATTGTTACTTGTACTTTGGTTGATGGTGCACAGATATTTGAAGAGGAAATCGGTGGTGTGAAAGGACATTTTGGACCTATCAATGCTCTTGCCTTCAACCCTGATGGCCGAAGGTGTGCAAGGCTTAAACTTTTTTCTGAACACTTCTATCATGGATATTGGGAAAAAATCCTCACTGCAACCTATGTATGATACACAGTTCTAGTTCTAGGTGGCATCTCTTGGTGATGTCCCAATCACTTCAGTTATCTAAGACTTGAATTTTACAATTTTTGTCCTGTTCCATCTTGTCTATAAGGTGTTGTGTGCATTTGATAAAACTTGGTTTCTCTCTAGGTCCCTCTTAGCTGTCATAACTTTTTCAAAGAGTCAGCAGGTTAAGCAAAGATCCATCAGAGTATATAAGTGCACTGGAATTGTCACATTGTAGTCTTACTTCTAGATTTGTGGGGATGTGATTTGCAGTTTTGTGAGTGGTGGTGAAGATGGGTATGTCCGACTACACCATTTTGATGCTGACTACTTCCACATTAAGATGTAGGCATTGCACATGTGAACTGACCTTGGG
>Ga0116227_10001813_pt1 | contig 48449 bp, 39 predicted proteins | sample S1TSphgellanicum_FD_89693 | JGI IMG/M metagenome (GOLD analysis project Ga0116227, IMG submission 89693) | Host-associated microbial communities from peat moss isolated from Minnesota, USA - S1T2_Fb - Sphagnum magellanicum MG | ecosystem: Host-associated > Plants > Peat moss > Unclassified... | reverse complement strand
GGTAGTTTTCACTCAAACCTACTCTCTAGGGAAGTGAGTGAAAATGATAACTATGACCTGTTAAATTCATTTTCCAACGCAGCACTTTCAACATAGGGATAACAACTGATTGACCAAAAGTGTTTGTTCGGTTTGTGAGTTTCCAGGCCAGCCAAAATTTGGCTCAGTATCAGTGGGATGCAACAAAGAACCCAGGCTCAAAAATTGAGGTTAGAACCTTCTTGTGTGTTTTGTGCATGGAAAAAGACTTTGATTTGTGAGCTCTCAAACTTTTCAACTCGTACGGAAATATTCATCCTTTGCCAGTGATGAACACCAAATGGATTAATTTCTTGATAGTCAGATTCTTTTCATTGCTCAAAGTTTAGCTTTTTATGTTGTGCATTTCCTCTCTCTAATTGCAGGCATTTCAGACTGTAGCAATGTTCCCACTTCCAGGTGAAGGGATGGACATCATGGATGCCATGGGTACGGACAAACCCATCACAGTTTATAAATAAGTCTTTGTCAGTTATACGAAGATGCATTTATTTCAAATTTTTATGGACGAAGTAGGGTGGTTGGTGATGCAATACAAAATATTTCCTACTAATGCATTGTGGAGCCTTAAAGATGGCCTAGCCATATGATTGTGGAAGGAGGATGGCACTAGATGGCTAAAACTATTGGTGGGGGTTTTGAATCTTGTTCCATTCTGCCCAATATGGGGAAATGATGAATTGAGGGCCTGTGAGAAGGAAAGGTTCATTAGTAATGGGATGTCAAAGGATGATTTGTATTCTAAAGTTATGGGTCTTTATGTGAAATACTGGGAGAGCATTTTGGAATTGTTATCAAGACCTTCCCATGGCAGAGTTTTGTTCTGTTGGAAAGCTTTTGGCCTTTTAGCAATTGGAGAGCTAATTATGAGTGTGCATCCATTCCTACTATTGTGGATGTTGACCTTGAGATCTTGTCATCCCTCCATACTATGGCCCTAGAAACATGTGCCCTTTTTGGAGCACTGTTGCATACATGCCTTTTCGTGAGTTGTTTGCTAGTAATTTTGTTTTTATGCGACTTGCAAACCTTATAGCCTTGTGTGAATGGGAAAGGCCGAAAGTGATGTTGTAAGGGATTAAAAAAATGAGAATTATAGGAAGGTCTATGTTTAATGGTGGGTTCCTATGAGAAAGGGAGCCAAGAATGATGAAGAATTATATCATAATTGTTGGTTGAGCATGTAGACTCAAAACAATGGGTCGAAATCTCTTGTCTTGCGTTTTTTTTCTTGGCTAGAAGCAATATAACAGTTCATTCCAGGATAAGTATTAGTGCGACCCATGCATCCAAGGCAAAAGCTAATCTTGATGTAGTTGACAATAACTCCTTTGCATTGTAATTGTAGGTTGAATTTTTTATGAACATTAAGCAAAAATGTTCGTGCTATTTTATGGTTGCTATAGTAGGTCTAGTCTTTTTTTCAAATGGGATTTTAATGTTCTAGAATATATTTACTTTTCCTATGTGCGTTCATTGAGGAAAATATTAATGTTTATCCTTTTTATAAACATTCCAAAGTTTATAAAAACATTTTGTCAATATGGAGATTGCTTGTTTTAAATTGTCATTTTAAGTGTGCATGAAAAACTACTATAAAGGTGATGTGTGGAAATTTCCTTTTTAATGTCGTGGGTGCATGGAATTTGGTGGCATTAGTGATAAATATGAAAAAAACATTGCACTCACGTATGTAAGGTTATGATTTGTTGTCGGTAAGGTTTAACCTTCATTTCAGCCAACTGGTTTTTTTAATATCGAATTCAATGAATTTTAATTTGAAAATAGTGGTTGTAATTGATGATAGGAGGATGGAAATAATTACTCGAAATTGGTGAACATCACATTGGTTAGACGAGTTTACAAGTTTGAGTTGACTTAACACATGTTTGAGTTTACACATTCTTGTGCAAATTTTATGAAAATTAATTAAAATACGCTTGAAATTCTAGTAATTTGAAAGCCACTAGACAATCATATTGAATTTGAATGGAAATTTAATTTTGTAATGAAAATTATGAAAGTGCATGTTGGCATGGTGCCAATTCCTCCCATGTGGTGGCCAATAGACCAATTTTGACATTTGCACCATGTTGAATTTGATGTCAATTTCACTTTCTTCTGAAAAATTAATGAAGTTACATGAAAACTTGGTTGAAATACGTGCTATTTTGTGGCCACTAAATGGGTTTTGTTTCCTAGCTTGTTAAATTTGGTGTCAAATTCGGGTTCTTGTTGAAAATTTATGCCATTACATGAAAAGATGGTTGAAATACATCCTATTTGGTGGCCATTAGATTGGTTTTGTTCCGCAACTTGTTGAGTTTGGTGTCAAATTCAGCTTTTTGTTGAAAATATATGCAAATTACATGAAAAGATGGTTGAAATATGTCTTATTTGGTGGCCACCAACTGTGTTTTGGTTTCCCTTCATGTATTGAATTAAGTCTAGAATTAAAATTAAATTTTCATGGAATGGTCATTGAAATTATATTGAATAGTGAAATTCAAATATTTTTCTTTTCAAATCAATTTATATTTTGAAAAAACAAATGTTTATATAATTACTAAAAAAAATTTAAGTTTAAACTTTAATCTTGTCATTTGGACAAAATTGTAATAAAATATCAAAGTTCAAAAATGATGTTTTATGTAATGTTTTAAATGAAATAGGTTAAATAGAATGCACATTATTTCTTTGTCACAATAAGTGGGGTGGTTTGGTGGTAAGGGAATCAATTTCCATCCTTGGGGTTCAAAGATTAATCCCCACAAATGACATGGGTTTTAGTCAATGTTGGAATGTTGGTTAGGTGTGTAAGTGACTTTAAGTAGGCACAATAGGTGGCTTAGTTAGCAACTTAACCTGATTTTTAAATCCCAGTCTACATAATGACACGTGTCAACATGGTACAAGTTAAACTTAATGAAATTAACAATAATATAAATATTTATTATTATTATTATTTTACTAAATAATAAATATTTAAACAAATTTAATCTATGCAACTATATTGTTGAGTTGTAAAATGATGATGCCACGTAAGTTAATTTGGATGGATGAAGAGTTCATGTAAGTCGCATCTTTATGTGATTGCCATTGTAACTTGGTGCCATGTATTGTTTTCTGTGATTAAAATTTTATGTGACTTGTCCAAAGTGATTAAGCATTGTAGCAAGTCACATGTGGTAATTATGAGTAAAAATGAGTTGTAAATCTAGTCGTATATCTGCAAATTCCTTGTAGTGAATGAACCATTAGACAATGGATTTACTCTTATTAAAAATGGATATAAAACAAATTTTTTTTAATGTTTTGTGAATTAGAAGGTGATTTGAATTTATCAAAATTTATTCCTAACATATGAAAATTTCATCATCTTTACACCACACACCTAATTAAATCTAAATTGGCAGATTGATTGAAATGTGCAAAACAAAAATAAGATGTTTATCAACATCTTGTTGTTTATTAGAATTGAAATGTGAACTTGGCATGTGCCACCAAACACAAGCCTTTTTATGGCACCATCACATTCTCAAGTCTACACATATCAACACCATATGCACAAATGATGAAACCCTTGCATGTGTAGATGAGTTCAAATGAGCCAAAATTGATGTCAAAATGTCAATTTTTTTGCAATTTTTGTTACATTTGTCTATGTGGTGCCACTTTAATGGCATGTGAATCATGAAAGTTGTGTTTATTGAATAATATGGATATTGAAAAATCTAAAATGAATCAAACAAAATTCCAATATCAAAGTTTGGTTTGAATAAATGATGTTTAACAACTTCATTCAATGACACTACTTTAATAAAGGGCCCCTTAATTTTTATAATATAATTTATTTCATTCTCAAACTTTTTTACAATAATAGGGCATCATTAGACACATCTAAAAAACACTAAAATTTTCATATTTTTTTGATTTTGTGTTTATCAAAAATTAAGGTTTAAAAAAAGTTCATGAGTCCTTTTTGACATGTAAATGTGATGCAATGTATGTGTTGTTTAATAAAAACTTGGAGCTTATAGTATAAAAGATTAAACTTGAAAGTGTTAACATGTTTTGGTATGATTTCAAATTACCACAAATTTTCAAAATGAAACACAAAATCTATATACTTTCAAAAATCCGTATTTCTCCAAATTTGATTGTAAAAAAACATATGGCATATTGGGGCAACTACAAATACAATATATAAAAAGTTTCAAAACATTTCATTTGAAAATTCTTCGTTAGGAAAACATGTTTTTGGGAAAAAAGGACCCCAAAAAAGACAATAGTCCTAAATGCAAAGTAAACACATTGGCTTGTTATATGTCGTTTGGACCCTTGCATATTATAAAAAAAATCACACAACACACAGATTCATGCAAAACATCGAACCCCACAAACAATAGGTTCATCACAAAACTCAACATTAAGGTCTATCATAGACCTTTGGTAATTCTTTATGTTCCACCTCATCCTCAAACTTAAATGTGTAGGTTTTTAATCCATATAGATTCTACTTCACAAACACTTGCAAAACTAAATGTCTCTAAGCACCCAATGTGTGGATCAAAGGGCCAATCTTTATTAACAAATACAATTCAATCTAGATGGTTAGATTGGAGATGACATCTTTGAAATGTAATCAATAACCTAGTAATAGAAAAAAAATCTTTTAGTTTCAATTTGACTAACTAGAATGTCAAAAACTTGTCTTGTCAAAATTTCAATTGTCAAAAACTTATGTTATATATACATCATGAAGTCAATTATGCATATTTGCAATATCTACATTGATAGGAATTATTGAAATCTATTAACCTCTCTTGTTACAAGTTGTCTCAAATTGTCAAGGTTTGTCTACATGGTGTGAAATATATCTTCACTATCCACATACCCACCTTGCAGTTGAAGCTCATCAACATTACGCATATGAAGTTATAAAACTTCACTAGTAAAGGGAATAATAGTAACTCATTAATTACCTACAAACATGTTGCATATCACAACTAGACAAATATTACTTCAAATGCTTGAAAACCTAGATGAAAAACTACAAGAATAATAACATCTAGAAAAGGGGAAATTTTGACAAAAGACATTGATTAACATCACCTACGCATTGTTGGAGGAGGTATTAAAATTTTATGATGGAAGTAAAAGGAGCAAACAACAATTTGAAGGATCTAGAAAACAAAAATTAATGATTGAAACATTCAACATTGTTTACATTTTATGGAAACCAAGTGAAACAAACCTTGGACAAATTTGTTGAAAGTTGCATGAACAAAAATCTTTTTACACATTGCAAATTCACCACTTGAGTTTGCTTCCACAAAATATGCATGGCCAATTGACATGGGAAAAGGGTAAAAGTATGGTTGAGGTACTCAAAAGGACCATTTCATTTTATATTCATTAAACCCCTTCATTAAAACGTATTGTTGAAACTTAATGACACATTCACATTGAAAGTTTGATTTTATTCATAGATAGATACATTACAAAGGTATTATTATATGCATACAATGTCAAATTTGAACAAGTTTAAGGATTCCTACCAAGTCTTTGAAAAAAATCCAAAACTTTGTTGCGTGAGAAAAAAAAGTTCAAGGACTCATAAGGAATCTCTAAACAACTTTTTTTGGCCCAAGATTTTTACCACAAACACCTTATTGTTAATGTGCATAAAATGTATGAATGTGACAAGAACCAAATGCCCTATTGCAATGTAAACAATTTCAAGGAATTTTGGGCCATTGATAGAACATGGTCTACATTGGATAAATTTTACTATTTTCACTTTCATAAGTGAAAACAATAAATACTTTAGAAGCTACACAAAATTTGGAATAAAATTACTTCATTTTACATGAGAAAAAAAGGTGAAATGTAAGACATGTCATGGGAAAAGTGAAGAAAAAGGTAAATTTGGGAGTCCTAGGAGTGAGTCCTTATGTTTCAAAGGGGGTGCCCCAATCATGCTTGGACCTAGAAATGAAAATCACAAGCCAATCATAGCTAATTTTATTTTTTATTTTTCTTTTTTTCATGGGTGTATTGAACTTTTTCGATCTTAATTTAAAATTAAAACATGGTTTTTCCCATGCTTACTTCTCCTTGCCCAATTTTTTGGACATTAAGTTGAGTTGTTTTTATGGAAGTATATTGAACCCCATGACTTTGATTTTCTTATCTATAATAACATATTGATAGACTTTTGATAATGCATGTCCGAAACCAGATCCATAAAATGGCTCAAACATGTCCAAACATGCCCAAAATATTGCATGAAACCATAGAATTGAAAGTTGTTACATGCTTATATATGTCAACTTGTGCAACTTGATCAATTCAACAATGCACAATGGTAAGAATCCCTTGATCACAAATAGTACGACATCCTTTTAAAATGCCTTTTGAATTCCATTGTATTTTTTTAATGGGTTTGTAGATGAAAAATCCCCAAAGATTTCATGGGGGGTCACATGCTACCTTTTAGTGGATGGTAGGCATTTAAGTTGTAAACTAAACCAATTTGCAACTTCTTCATACTTTGAAATTAAGTGTTGTGCTCCACCTCTATGTGTTTCTTCATGTCAATTGTCCCATTTGCCTTGGATAAACAATGAGACCTTTGCTTCCAATGCACCAAGCCAAAATTTTGGCCCAATCATTGCACTAAGGTAGATTATGCATTTTGTGATCTAGGTTCTTTCACAATCTATAGGTTGGTTATTGTTCACCTTAAAAAAAAACATATACATGAGTTTCAGTTTTGGGGTTTATAAGTAGCACCTTGCTTGTTGAGTGCTTCCATGTTTAACTTTGAAATATAATCCCCTTCAGTTCACAACTTTAACTCCTACCCCTAACGGTTGTTTTCCATCGATGTTCATTGGCTATATGTTTTCAATGGAGCTACTACTAGCACACCTTGCATTGGCTATATGTTCTCAATGGAACTACTAATAGCACACCTTGCATTGGTTATATGTTCTTAATGGAACTACTATTAACACACCTTGCATTGGTTAGTGAAGGAACAATGTGATTAAAACCAACAGCAACATGGTTGTTGTTGTTGGGACTTGTAGGATCACCCATGAATTGAAATTTCAAAAGTTTAATGACAAAGGCATGTTTCAAGAACCTTGAAATGTGAGAGACTATCCAATGCAATGAACTATGAACATAACCCATAAGATAGGCCTTATTTTTCTATCTGTAAATTAAATGGGTGAAAGGCAATCACAACAAAAAAAAAGTCTTGCACAAAGTGATACACAAATAAGTAATGGATTGGTGAACTTCAAACATAGAACTTGCACACATGTCATCTCTCTCAACTTAGAGCGTGATAAGTGATAATAGAAAGGTGATAGGTGACCAACAAGTGAGAATGCATGAAAACAACAAATGATAAGTTCAACTTACAACCTAGTACACTTGGACAAGCAAAAAGACACTTGCAAAGCTATAAAACTTGGTGAGAGGTTAGAGGCAATGAAAATGAAAAGGACCTAAACTTTTTAAATTAAAACTTTTAGTGTTTGAACATTGATAGTTAATTGTTAACAATCAACAAGTACTACCTTAAAGCTTAAATCATAGGCCAAATTCAACAACTACCAAAAAAAAAGATTTTAACTCTTTTGTTCACAAGTGTCAATTCGAGAAACACTCTTTACTATTTTTGCATGAAACACAAAACAAAACAAGAAATTAATGGTGTAATTCAACATTTAAATAGAAGAGAACAAGAAGCTTACCTTTTTTGAGATGTTCATTGTCGCCATTTATTAGATGCAAAAAACCTTCATCTCCAAAAGGCATCTTGCATTGATGAGCCCACCACAACAACAAACTTCCAAGTTTCCCATTTTGAGGTTGTAATTAAAACCTCTTCCATTGTCAATTTTGCATTAAGAGGAAAGTAAGGCAACAAACAAATATGCTCAAACATTTCATTCCATTGCCTTCAAACTAAAGTGTTTTGTTGTAAACCCTAACCCTAAATGAGAAGATTGGAAAGAATAATTTGAAGGTTAAACCAAGGTTTGGTTAAATCCTCAATCACTTTTAGTTCCAGGCTCAACATTAGTATGCATTCATTTCCCATTTACACAATTTCTAAAGCCACTCACATCAACCCATTAACCAAAAATCTTTCATCACATATATATAACATACTATGCCATATTAGAACCACCAAACAAAACTTAAAGACTTAGATGCACAACCACTTGTTTTGCAACACCCATGCAAAGAAAAAAAGTGGGATTTACAGAACTCTCTCGCAAACAAAAATCCCCAAGTATTCCCATATGCTTATTTGGCAAACTAATCATGCAAATCCTTTGCCCACATATTCAACAAATGGGTTACCACAAATCTACTACACAACAACCATGGTCAAAAACTCTTCTACAACTCATACATATAGATAAATAGTTTTCCATGAACTTGAAATGAGTCAATGTAATTCAACCTCATAAGCCAAACATTACTTTGTGGTGTATCCTACAATTTTGCTTTTCAACCACACTAATAAATTTCACCCAATCATTGAACTAACATCATGACCAAAATGTCCATGACATTAATATCTTTCAATTGCTCTCTCACAAAATGTGTTGTCAATATTTTGCCGATGGTATGCACCAAGATATCAATTGAAACTTTTACTTCATGACTACTCAACATCCCCTCAAAAACATGGTTCAATAGTAGTCAAAAAGTTCAAAAATTCACCAAGTAGTTCTTTCTTTTCTATTGATGAGATCTACCTTTATGTCCCAACTACTTGGTCACCCCAAAAATGATAGATACCTTTTTCAAGCTGAAACTTAATTGCACATGAAAAATAATTGCACAAACAATGTATGTGCCAAAACATTGCATGTCTTAATGTGTTCATTACCACATTGGGCATAACATAAAAGGGAGATACCAATTGTTGGACATCAGCTTTCCCCATTGTATTTGTAACTCCATCTTTTGGTCATCAGCTTTACCCCATTGTATTGAATTTCTTAAAAAATGTTCCAAAACCTTCAGGTATGGTTCAATTTATTTTTCTCAACTCATGATGGTCATTGTGTATAAGGTTTAAGGTTTTTCAAATGGATGCAATTATGGGTATAGGATTTAGGATTATGATTTGGAGAGAAACACATGCATTAGAAAAATTGAAACTTAACTTGTTATTAAAAATACATATAGTTGTCTCACTATATTACATGTTTTGCATTGGTCATTTATCTTTGTAGCTGTGTTGAAAAACTGAATTATGATGTTCATGAAACATTTGTTCATTTTCATTTTGAAAGCCTACAAAGCTTGAAAAGGGAAGAGTATTGACACATTGGAATACTGTAGTACAGTGGTGGCTTCAGCAAGTATCTGTTGAATAATGAATTTATATCCATGATTCCATTTCGAAAATAGAATATTCCACAACATTTCAAACACTCCTTCACTTTCCTTCACAAAGCTTTGATCTTTGAGAAAAACAAAACTTCAAAATTTCAGCTTTTCTAAATCACAAAAATAATTGTGCAGTGGTAGGTCCCCAAGACTACAATTCATAGGTTCTTGAGTAGAGGCGGTGCTCTGGGCATATAAAGGGTGAGATCTTAGAGATTGAATAAGTATGGAGTTCAGTGACATTGTTGATTTAAACATGCCAAAGTTTCTTTTTCAATCTCATGAGTACTAACATTGGAATAAAAAACCAAGAGAGATAAGCATGGCAAATTTGTAATGAGCTTACAGAGGCAAACACAAATTGAAGAATTGGTTCCCTGAGAAAACACTTCTGCTTCATTAACAATCTCCATGCCAAGAGACTTGGGCCTTCTGGCACTGTCCTAAGAAAAATCAGATATCTTGGTTCGGGCCATCCACTGTTTTGAGAGGAAAATTGGTATTAGTATCATGAAAGTTTAGGGTTTAAGGTCTAGGATTTAGGGTTTAGACTTACAGATATTGGTTCTTCAATGACAGAAGCCACATCGCATGAAGTCGCACTGTTCATCATAGAATAGAAGGGATGGAATGAAGTAAAACAAAATGACCAAGGACAACCAAATTTGTCTCTAATTTCAATGGTGTCTTACACTTATTTAACTGCCATCAAAATGAATAACAACCTTTACCCCATCCATCCTTTACCATGAAACTTGGACACCATAGGTTCTCTCAAAAACTTTGGAATCACTAATAACAACTACTATATCTAGCACTGCTAATGAGTGAATTGCAACCCACAACTACAAGCAATGAGGTGCCCTATGTTGGGGAGAGTAAACCATTGTGGCACAAAGGCTGAAATAGGTTAGTCAGGACATAAAGATCCAGATTTGTCAGTGTATCTTCTTGGCAAAGATTCTTGTCACTTAAATCTAGAAAATCTGGATGAACTGGAAACATTTGAGGAGAATAAAACATAATGTGGTTTTCCTTTGAATGCATTCAACCACCGAAGGCTGGATAGGTCAAAACCTGGAATATGGTGGTCTGGAACTGACGATGGATGAGTAGTGAATCTTTCTCCATGCTAAGAAGTTTGAAATGTAGTAGTACCATTGTACACCAGATGGGCCCCTGTTGAAGTGAGAGTCTGAAGGCCCCCATTTTTGTACTCAACATCCTGTGCTGACATTCTCGTGGCTTCTGATCCCCACAACAAATGCCTATGAAACTGTGTAAAAATATATGATTTTTTGAGGTCTGTCACTCTAGTAGAGATTCTCAAGTACAGGACATACTGCATGATCAATGAAACCAAAGCGCTACAAACTTTGTTTACTATGTTAGGAACCACTGATGTGTTGCACAGGGACTCGGGACCAGATAAAAAGAATGCAGGTTTCAAAGAGCTCCCTCTGTGTCTTCCCCACCCCATTCTTCGTTCTCTGCAGCAGTTCCATTTTCTTCCACCTCCTCCACATACTCCACTTCTGTGCCTTCGACCTCCTCAGGTGCTTCACCCTCTGGAACATCTCCTTCCAAGTATTCCCCATCCTGAATGCACAGATGTAAGGTGTGAGAATCACAAGGAAGCTGGCCATAGACATGTTTGCAAAAAGTTACCAATAGCCAGTCTATGAGTTGAAACATGCAATGAAGCAGGAACATGCACCACATAAGGAAGTTGCCTGATGTTATGAAACAGATAGAAAGGCCAACCTCAGGCACAGCATGGCCATTTTCCAGAGGACCATCTCCTTTGATGTGCAGTCTCTCAATTTCTTCGACCAAATCCCCAGTGTCACCACTTATGTAGTTTAAGTAGAACTTTGAAGGAGGGAAGATGCCCCTGTCATACCATGCAAATGCCATGTATCACTTGAGAGTTCCCATAGAAAGAAATACAACAGAAAAGGTAGGAGAATTTAGATCAGATGTTGGAGAACATACAAAATACTGAGGCCCAGTACTCAAACAGACTGACTGGAGTGAACTATGGAAAACCTCTGGAGCTTGTCTGCAGATATGCTGTATCAAATTATTCTCACCTTGACTCTTTCAGTTTAGCTTCTGTTTCCAATGCTGATTGCCAATCTGGGAACAAGTTCGGGTACTCCTGTGGATCTGCCAAGGACTCTGCAGCTGTTTGATTGATCTGCAAATAGTACAACACACTCATTAAGAACTCATCTCCCCTATTTTCCAAATGTTGGAGAGGACTCAGGGTCAGGTAAATCACCTTTTTCAAGTCGTCACGCCACAGAGCAACAATATTTGAAACCTCACTTGGCAAGTAGGTCCTTGCCATAAATGCAGCCTCTGGTATTCGGTTGCTGCAACAGATGACAATTCAAGTTAACATAAAACTTGACATATGCAATGTCTCCTGTCTATGAACTTGCAGGACATTGAATGTACAAAGCACAGCCAGGTCAGAACATAGAATGCTGTTTACAATACCTGTCAACCAAGAGTTGTATACATTCTTCTACTTTCCCTAGCAGGAAAAGAGAAAGGAACGCCACATTGTTCTTCCCATGCTCTCTGGCCAAAGTGGCAAGTTTCTGCATTCCTTCAACATCTCCGAGTGCTGAATGTAGTAGTAGTAAACCACTCAGATCCACTGCATGTCTTAGGCACTCTTCTGCAACATCCAACTGTGCCTCATGGCCACAGCATCATGTGAGAAGGTTTTGCAAGTTTCAAGTTCAGGGTATAGACAAGGCATCAATTGGAAATCTGTAAGAAACTACTAACAGATCAAGCTCTAGAGGCTTATGGTAATAGTGACAATAAATCTGGGTCTTGCCAATAAAAGAAAACCTAAGGTGGATACATGTTACAAAAGCAGAACAGGCAACTATAAAGTTTGCATAAGGAACTAACAGAAACGAAACTACTCTTCTGTTCTAATACGCAACCATTAAGAAGTGCCTTTCTTCATTGGGACAACAATGCATTGGAATAAAAATTGACAGGAGCCTAACTAAGTTCACACTGACTTGTTTAACAACTGGACAAATTCTGAAAAGTACCTTGCCAGCAGACATAGCAAGTTCTCCTAGTTGCTTCCATTTGGATTGACTCTGGGCTTCTTCAGCAATAGCCTGCACATAGCCCCACCTATGTCAGTAGAGTCCCAAGACAACTAATGCAAGATAACAGACAACTTGGTGTATGCAGTTGATTGTCTTTGCTATCTGCAAGCACTGTCTATAAGTCCATGTAAACTGAGAGCAATGATTTGTGATAGCATCCACTGCATTGCTTTTTTAGCTCCAGTTGCAACAAGCATTCATGCCAAACCAAAATGCTTGAAAAGATAGTAATGATACCTTTGCAATTTCAAGCCTGCCAAGCTGTACAGCAAGGTCAAACTTGTAGTCTGGATCTGTGGCAATCTCAAGAGCATCCTCCAGCATTCCTCTTGACTCTAAGAACCGTGCGACACTGCAATCAGCACCGAAGTCAGAAACTTCATATGAGGGAAAGAATCTCATTCCCAGTCCCATAAAGATTGGCCAAAATGTCATACCTGTTCAGATGTTCTGTTGGAATTGTAGGCAAAACTTCCTGTGCCCTCTGGAAATCCCCTCGCAACACAAGAGTCTTGTACTCAATCAAGCTCAGCAGCAGTGTATAGCTCATTACACTGCAGACACCAGCCATAATCATGCAGCTCCAAATCACTTTCTGAGTTGATATTAGAGTAGAGATACAGATAGATAACAATACATGCTTATGAAATTGTATCACCACACATTTTCATACAGTCTAGAGGCACACACAGCTCTCACTGATAATACGTGTGCAAAGTACATCCCCAGAACCAAGTTAATCCAAGAACTCCTACAAGATGACAGTTCTTCAGGCAGAGCACTATGATGTTCCCTGGAACGATGTGAGCAACCATGCCAAACTCCATAAAATTACAGATGTAGCTTACTTGAACTCCTTGTCAATCAGGTATACACGACTTTGATTTGCCAGGTACCCAAGCAGATACATTGGACGATCCAAGTGGAACATGGTGGTCACCTACACAGGAAAAATACATTACATCCACTTTTTATATTAGAGCAACTTTCATAAAGAGATTAGACTGTTTAGCTCCACCCATGTGTCCATGGATTGAGATTGAGGAACAATGTGGCTATCTTGAAAAGAAAAAACTTGGAGAGTACCAACATTTGGTGATTGGCTAAGGGGCTTGAAGAAACAAAAAATTGTGTCCAAAGATGAAAATTCAATACAGCAACATTAGCATGCCTGTAGATGTACAAGGCAAATGCTCACTCCCTATTAGGTTCACAAAATAATGTAGCAGAATAATCATCAAGCTTGAGAAGAACATCCAACCTTTCTCTAGGCTCATTTTTGCCCATTTTCTACAAAATTTCTCGAAATGTCTGCATACATACCTCCCCACCAACACAGTAATTGAGGCGCCAAGATGAGTTGTTGTAAATGAAGCAGTCACCAACCCACACACCAGTACGGACATGCTCTGAGATTTCATGCAGAAGTTCAAAGGCATCCTCCACACCTTGCTCATCTTCTGGCTTGCCATTCTCCAAATATGCTGCAACCATCTCCCTCTGTAAACCACAATGCACATGTCAATTGAACCCATGCCAGAAGAACACACAGAAGCATGAGCTCATCTACTTCCCTTGGAGGAAACCAACAAGTACCCTATCTTGATTAACCATTACCAGAATTCTAGTAAAACAAAGAGTAACTACATTGAGAATATGGTCTCCTCACTTTGTACTTCAGGATGTAGAATGAATTGTCACTGGAAATGGCGACCAAATCTCCACTATCTGACCAGTAAATGTTCTGCAACCATAGATGCACGCACCCCAAAGTTTAGATGAGCAACTGCACAGATCGCATCAAAATGAACCATGTGGGACTGAATACAGACCATAAGCTGACACATATAAGCCCTTAGTATTTAATACTGCTATATTATATATAGAGGTTATAGAGTGCAGGGAGAGTCACAAAGAAGTGCATCTGAATCCTCTACCTTGGCAACAACATCAATTCTCCGGACAAGACGGCACTCCACCCAGTCGTAAAAACAGACACATTCACTGGATCGAACTGCTAACAAAGCTCCACCATAAATACCATCAGCTGAAATATTTGGTCGGATGCTTTTCCTTTCCTGCACAGAAGATGATAAAACCCTCAGGACATACAATAAATCAACCTGGAAAAGATAATAGCTCTCTCCACCTGCAGTAATCAACAACAATCCATTCTGAGAAACCAAAATGCACAACCAACTAGAAGAACTGATCATGAGTATTCAAAGGCTCACTGATGCTAATACATGATTACAGGTGTCCAGTCCTACCTGAAAGGTCTTGTTGAAGATTTTAATTTTTGATGTACTCTCTCGAACTGCATATTCACCATCAGTTGACCAAGCAAATTCAAGAGCAGAGCCAAATGAACGATTTCTCCATGCAAGTGCAGTGTAGATGATGTACTCTCCATCTCCACACACAACAACAAATCTGCCATTTGGATTATGCTTCAAGCTCTGCATCCCAAACCATCTTGCATCTCAGGATATGCTCATATTTTCTGGATATGGTCTGCTTTTGAAAGTATCAACAAAGATAGCAAAGTGTAAGGGAGCATGACCTGAGGATAGAGATCACAACTTCCAAGATCTTTCACAGCCAGTTGCAACCGTTCCCCATCAGTCACCTGTGGGTCACAATGTAGATCATTAGAATAAAGACAGGGAATCAAAAATTTGAGCCCATATTTATCCAATACCTGCACTGACATTTGTTGAATACAGACCAGGTATCAATATCCAAATATAGTACCGCAGAATCAGCAGCCACTGCCTTAACATTCACAGTCTGAATTTCATTGTGCTTTGCCCAGATAATCTTCCCACTGCCATCCATACTTGCAACAGGCTCTTCCCTTCCAATCTTGATCATGATGGTCCCTTCATCATATCCAATTGCAACTCTGCGCACATACATGTAGTTGGCAATGTCAGAACATTGCACCAATCCCCCTGTACAACTCCAAGTGTAACTCAAGAAAGAGCTTTGTGAAGACATGCACAAACTGGATGCACAAGCAAGTTACAGTTAAAATGAGGTGAACTTGCCTGTTTGAGCCCTTAATGTAACCAATGGTCCAAACTCGTTCAAGACCATAGTTCAATGTATTCTCCAGCCTACACCAGTACTCAAAAAATTAGTACACATCAACAATCTCCTGAACAATTTAAACCAGCAGGGGCAGGGTTCATGCTTACATGTACAACATGTGCACTGTTTTGATTCAACTAAAAAACTCACCTCAGGACAGATGGAGAAAGCAATCCTGAAAATAAGAAATTGACTAAACCATCCAAGAAACCAGAAACTGGATTGTGAAGACCAGGTCCAGGTCTCACCTGTATGTTGTAGCATGCCAAATGCGAACTGACCCATCTTCTGATCCTGTCAGAATAATAGGGAGTTCTGGGTGGAAACAAACAGCTGAAACATTGTGTGTATGACCTTCAAGTGTCTGCACACAGCTCTTAGTCTGGTAGTCCCATACCTGTCCACCACCAACCAATACACAAGGAGATAGGTCTCAGAACTCCAAGATAAATGGCACAATAGATTTAACCCACAAGATCCCTTTATCACATTTGTCTGCTCCAAGTAGGCTTTGCATTACAAACCTTGGCTGTTTGGTCATCTGATCCAGTGATTAGGTGTGGTCTGTCACCACCATTGAAGTACTCCACACAATTCACTCCTTTCTGATGAGCTTCTAGAGTGAAGTTGGGTTCTGGTGAGCCCAAGTTCCAGATCTGTACCACATATTCCAACTCATACGTTAGTCAGTAATGGACATGGAGGATTCTTGCACTAATATCAAATACTAAAAGAACAGCAGTCTATAGGTACTCTCTATACTGCCTTGTGATCACCCTAAGATTACATGCACTGGACCAGGCACAGCCATGAAGCAGAAGCAGTACCTTGATAGTTCGGTCCAGTGAAGCACTGGCAAATGTGTTATTATCCTTTGGGTTGAAAGTCACTTGCATGACATAGTGAGAGTGGCCCTCAAAGATTTGAGTACAAGTCCAGCCTTTGTCCCAATCCCAGAGCTTTATGAGCATGTCATCAGATGATGAAAGCACATATGGAAGTGTGGGATGAACTGCTACACAGCGGATGTAGTCAGTGTGAGCCTCAAACTGCTTTACTTTATCCATGGTGTTGTAATTGTATACGCGAATAAACATATCATCTGAACCAGCCACGATCCACTGCTTGCGAGATATGAATTTTGCTGATCGCACTGAAAATTGTACAGGCAGCAAAAGTTAGTCCAAGAAATTCTTTCACCATATGTCATCTGAATTACAGGCTTCCACTCTGGACTCTGAATGTTCATGCAGAACTATCAGCTTGCTGCTTCCGAACCCAGGTCAAAACATCCAACTGAAAGTATACCAAAACCATTATGTGCAAACAAAATTCTTAATAAGCATGGAGAAGTTCTCTACACTTATAAATTTAAGTCAACCTAAACAAAATCGAGAGATGACATGATAACAGGGTTATAATCATTTCAGATCCAAGAATATCACTGAACAGAATAGGAGACCCAACCATAAGTAGCAGAGAAAAGATAGAGCACAATTTGAACAACAGCAATAATAACACATGTTCAGAGACCTTTAACAGCAACATGCATGGTAGTCACCAGCCACCATAAACATCTGCACTGACTTCAGCTCTTGGCAGTAGGTGGAGGGAAATGCCATGCAATAACCATCATACTGGGTTTATGTCCCAAGACTAGTATGAGAGGGAATACTCAACCATGGACCTGGCTGACTCAAAAAAGAAAGAAGAGAGGAGGAGATGACCCCAACAAAAAATACATAAAAAGGACCAACACAGAGAACTTTAAAAGCAAGATCTTTCAAGAACAAACAAAACTACAAAGAGTGTAGCTGACTTTAATACCACATAGCTACTTGGACAAGGACAAAGATGGCATGGAAAACTTACCTGGCAATTCTGTGACCTCGAAAGACTTCACAAGGGTCTGGACACAAAGAAAAAGAAAACTTCTTAGAACAGAAGTCACAGTGCAAAAAGAATTAGTGCATGCAGACAACATGACAATACTGGTAAAATTCACTTATAGACCCAAATCCATTCTCCAAAGCATTATGAATCAAAGGTTGATGTGAATCTCAATGTATATAAGGGCAATACCTGACCAGCATGGGCATGACCAGCCTTCTTATTACAATAAAGGCAAAATGGAAGGCCTGGTAATCAACACTCTATTTCATGGTGGAAACCATATCCTGAGATCCTATACATATGGAACACTAAAGTTCCACCATTTCTGCTGCTGACTATTCTGTACCTGATGTGCTATATGACTTAGTAGTTGACGATAAATGGCAGATTTCAGAATTTGAAGGAAGAAAACACATAACAACCTAGTTGACACATCTCAAAAACAAAGACCTATGAATGATTTCTTTCTTGCGTCAGTAGCTATGCTCCTTCATTCTTAAATTCCCTCAAGACCATGATGGTCACTGCAATGCAGCTAATTTCCTTGTTACCAGAGATGCATGTGCTGATGTCTCTGAGGGATAGATACCTGGTTTTGATGGTTCCAGATGCAGACAGAACCTGTGTACAGTGTAGACAGTATCCTGTGCGAAAGATTGAGGAAGAATTAGTGCAGAGTTCATTCTTATCATTTTAGTGGTGTTGAATGTGCATCATGAACAATCTTGAGGTGCTTTCAAACTGTAAGCATCACTACCAAACAATTAGACCTAAAAACTACTCTCTTTGCTGATATCTGGAGTCATTGCTAACACAAATGAGCTTTTGCTATGCTAAGCAAGAAAGCCCTAAAGTGCCATTTCTAGCCTCACTTTACCCCATAGCAAGAGATCTCACTCTTACCATGGCTCGGTTGGATGCAGATCCACACATTTCACCCTATCAGATCGTTGGGCAAGCTTGCGCTGTTCAATGTAGTAAAACGGGTTAAAAGCGAAGACACCACGAAAACAAACGGGACAAATGGTATACACAAGAGACAATAATCGAGAGCTTCAGATACGGAAAGAAGCATCGCAAGTGAGAGAGCACTATAGGATAGTTTAGTAAGAACAGGGACCCAGCTGATGCAGCATACCTTGATCTCGAGGCGGAGAGGCTGCAGCACAAAACCAGCCCAAAAAGGTCAACATCGCATCGAAAACAGAACGAAGAACATATATTCCAGGGCTACTAAATGTGCTAAAAACAACACCCTAAAAGGAACACCTCACGATGAATAAATCACAGGCATTCTCAGTCTCTAGTTCCTTCATGCTCTCGAACTTCATCCTCAACCCTACTCCAAAACCAGGCATAATAACATGACGATTAAGAGGAAACAAAAAAAAACACTACATTGCACTAAAACAGCCACTGAGAACAGAAGCCAGGAAAACAATAAGTAGCTAAAAAGGATCACTTGTTCGCTGCCATTAACTTAGCAACCTGCAAACTCTACTTCAAACATTGCCACCCTGCCTAATCTGGATACCAAAATTTGCGATCCAAAATGTTTGTAAGACTATCAGCGAGATCCAGAACACATCGGCTGTGTGAGTACACAAGGATCCGCAAAGTCTCACCATTTTTGCTCGATCTCCGCAGACGGAAGTGTAGACGGATCTCCCGCACAGCGAGCCCCGCAAGAAAGCTTCACACACACGAAACAGAAGTGAGACGCAGAGAGAGACAGTCGTGGCTCGCAAAGTCCGTCGTCGTCCTCGTTTACTCCGCTCGTTTACAAATTGTTTCTCTTCGCAGCAGGAAAGCATGATGAATGAAAAAAGACATGAAACCAAGAGGAATGCAGAAGGGATGAAAAATGGATGCCAACGGTGGATGCAGAATGCAGGCGTTCGGCGAAGACATGTAATGAAAAGAATGTATCGAGAACTGATGGACGAAAGAGATTTCTCTTCATCCGTTTGTGACTTGACGACGTCATCCTCGTTTTCTCGGCTCGGTTGACAGTGGTATGTTCCAGTGTTGGACTGGTGTACCGGTTGAATCCGGGTATCAATCCGGGTATCAATAAGATTATGTTAATACCCTATCAATCATATTTTACTTTTTGATGATATTATGGTTGATACCCAATTGACCCAGTATGTAGCAGCCACAATATCTTGGCATTCAACTGGTGAGGATGCTGCACCAACTACTATCGATACTCATACACTTGGGTATCTCAAGCTTACATCCTAGATATCAATAGTGGTTACAAGTTGCATACTTAGGATTCCAAATGCAAGTTTAGGGTCTCCTTCAGCAAGCAATAAGTGAATGCACTACATTTAAAGAGCGTGGCACTTCAATATTGGCAGCATGGTGGATATCTCGAGCTTGAAAATAAAATGTTGATTAGGTAACATATTCTTTTTCTTGAAGCAAGCTTGAAGTTTGCTTAATATGTGATGAGTTACGACTTACAACTACTAAACTTGAAGGTAGAATCCAAATATTCAATTTCAAATTTTGAACAAAGAACAAACCAAGCTTTTGATCAATTCAACCAGCAGGTTGGATTGTGTTCATGTCACTGGTTCATTTGAGCCAAATGTCGATATATTTGTGTTTTTCATTTTGTTAGCACCTCTGAGGGTATAATATTTCTTTCTTTCTTTTTTTTTTGGATTTTTTATGTATGTGGAAAGGGAGAGCTTAAGTGTGGAGCCAATCTATCCTCATCTTCAAGGGCCTTGTATGTTTTTTGCCCTCAAGGTTTGTGTTTGTGGAAATGCAAAATCATATCCAAGTGTGCTTATTGTTTTTGATTGCATATTGTTGTGCACATATTGCATATACCATGTACCTAGTTGATACTTAGTATGTCCATGATATGAAACATTCACGTATACACATATTCATACCACGTTGAATAATCCTTAAATTTCATTGGTGTTGATACCCCCCGGGTATTTATAATTCATATATCATGCGCAATACCAGTGCCTGCCTGGTATATAAATTTCAAAAATTTGGATGATACCAGCACCCGCCTGATATGTCTAAAATCCAATACCAGTCCAACACTGATATGTTCAGAGCAGGGAAGCATGATGAATGAAAAAAGACATGACATAAGGGTTGATGCAAAAGGGATGAAAAACGGATGGACGCAACGGGGGATGCAGAATGCTGGCATTTGAAGAAGAATAATGAATGGATACATCGAGAATCCATGGACGAAAGTATGTTTTATTCATCTGTTAATGTCCCCTGGACATCTTTACTCTGCGCGTTTGCAGCAGGAAAGCATGATGAATGAAAAGAAGACATGAAAGAGGGATGATGCAATAGGGATGAAAAATGGATGTCAACGGGGATCCTGAATGAACGGTGAGTCAGGATGAACGAAAGAATACATCGAGAATCGATGGACGAAAAGCGTTATTTATTCATCCGTTGTCAACCTGTGCGGACAAAGGCGTGTGCGTGAGAGACGGGAACATCATGTGGGTTTCTTCGCTTCGCGCGAGTCGCGAGAATCGCGCGTCTTTTCGTTGCGATTTTTGTTGTCGTGCAATGGAATTCTTCGCGTCTTTTCGCTAATGATTTTTTTCTGGCGTCATGGAAGTCTTGGTTTCTTTTTCAACCCGCGAAATTGCGCGTTCTATCGATATGATTTTCGTTCCTTCGCTGCCAAAGTCTTGGTTGCTTCAAGCCGCGAAATGTCGTCTTGTCGGTATGATTTCGCTCTCGCGCCATCAAAGTCTTGCTCGCCTCAAGCCGCGGAAGCGCTCGTCGTGGTTAGATTACTGCGGCGACCTTGGGCTGCACGTTTCTTTCAGAATATGGAGAATTTTGGCATCTACTGTGAGAGGTACTAATTTTTGGGTTTTTGTCTTGTTTGTGCATCTTCTGTTTGCTTCTCGTCTCATTTTGTTTCGTCGTCTGTGTTGCTGCAATCGGTCTCATAGCGGTAAGAACGGATAGAAGAGCTGTTCTTAAACTCTCTGGTCTTTTGTTTCCGTCGATTCTCCATCTGCCTCTTGAATTTGTTTCTACATGTAGTGCTCCTTAAGCCTTGCTTCAAGAGTTGAGTTTCGGTGGGAAGATTTGCTAGTTATCCATCTGAATTGGTTTTTTGGTAAATCTTCTGCCATGATGCCTTTGTGCAGAACTTTCTGAGACTGAACAGATACTTTATCTTGCAGGTTTTGGGGAGTGAATCTGATCTACTTGGACATTTTATAAAGCGGGCTGGAAGATGTCAACTGTTGTCAGTGGAGATGAGGTTGCTCCTTTCGTCGGTTTCATTGGAGCTGCAGCTGCTCTTATCTTCTCATGTATGTCTTGTTCTCAGACCCTGTGCTGCTGCACAGTTATGTTCTTTATTTCTTCAGCATTGAATGATTTGTTGGTATGCACAAATAATGCAGCTGTAGCTTAAAAATGGCAAGGACCATGTTGTCCATGAGTCTTCAATTGTTGCCATGATCAAACAGCTATTGGTTTGGCTGGTTTTGCCTGCTGCAATTTTTTTGTTTTGTCATAGTACATCACTGACATGATTTGAATTTGGGAGATAAGAATCAGGTATTTCTTGCTGACTCCAATTGTGGGTCAGATCTCATACCATTTCTGATGTATGTTGGGACATGGTACATGATGTGTGGCAATTGAAAAAAATCACCTAGCCTCTTGATATTTCTTGTGTAGCACAATTGTTATGAATTTGGAGCTGAGTGTTGCATATCATTTATATCCTGATCATCATCAAGCTAATCAGAGGTTTAAGCAGATTAGAAAGGGAGACAATCCATAGACATGTGGATTCATACAGTAGTGCTGTCCTATGCACTTATGGTATTGGATGAGAATGAGAATTCTTTTGCATGTTCAGGCATGTGGGGCAGCTAAGAGTGGAGTAGGAGTGGCCTCCATGGGTGTAATGTGGTGGATCTTGTGATGAAGTCAATTGTGCCTGTAGTCATGGCAGGAGTCTTGGGTATCTATGGCCTCATTATTGCTGTGATTTTCAGTACTGGAATCAACCCAAGGTCAAAGCCCTACTATGTGTTTGGTGGTTATGCACATCTATCAACAGGCTTGTCTTGTGGCTTGGCTGGTCTCTCAGCTGGCATGGCTGTTGGCATTGTTGGTGATGCTGGTGTCAGGTGTGTCTCACTCCCCATAAACATTCTGTTTATTTGATATGTTGATTGTGTTTCTGGCCACTTTGATTTCTATTATTAGAATTTGTGAACTCCATGGATGGCTGTTTGCTGTGTGGGACTGCTATCTTGCATACAAAAGACAGGTTATGACATTTTGGATAAGAGAGAGTAGACTGCTGTCTAATCTTGCACCAAGGTGCTGATGTGTTTGACTTCGTCCTTGCCCAGAGCAAATGCACAGCAATCAAAGCTATTTGTTGGTATGATCCTCATCCTCATCTTTGCTGAGGCACTTGCTTTGTAATGGACTTATTGTGGGAATAACCTTGTCATCTCATGTTGGCCAATCATGAGCAGCTTAGGGGACTTACATTTGTGTGGCTCAGCTGTCCTTCAGGCAGCTTGTCCTTGAGTAAAGGAGTGGAAGTCTATTGTGGGTCCTATGGATAGGGCCTCTCAACCAGCTTGTCATTTGGACAATTCTCAATCATATGACTGTATCAAGCTGAGTTATGGCATATCCATATAATACCTCTCTGAGCCAATACTGTAATTGTTTCACATGCTAGGCTGGGCTCTGCAACTTGTACATTACCACCTTTCCTGGACTTCTCCCTGTTTTCATCTCTCCTTTTCTTATACATCTTGATTAGTGCCCATGCTCTTTCACAGATGCTTGCTCCAAAATAAGTTCAATTCTGCCTGTTTTTCATTTGAAGTCTTAAAAGAGCAATGTGTAAATATTGAAGCTCAATTTGTGGCAAAATTTCTTTCAGAGTGTAGTGGCTTTCCACACCCTCTGAAAACACTATTGTGATTACCCCTGTTACTGGATACACAACAATAGATGCAGAGTGCACCAGTTAGGGCTAGGGCTTCTATTGCACTTTTTGGCCTCAAATTGCACCAGGATCTTGTGGGGCACAAGGCATTGCAAGTTTAATGAGGTGATAGTATTGTAGAGGTGGTATACTAATGAAATTGTCGATGCTACAGGCCAGGATGCCCCATTCTAGAATGAAGAAGAGCAATGAAGAAGAAAAGAATGTGACATGGTGCCATATCACAGAGATGGTGCCTCTACATACCCCAGCAAGCTCTGGTGTGTTTCATTGCTTTTCTTGATTGCACATTGGAGATTGCAAAATGATCCACTCCTCTACTGTACATTGAATTTGATCACCACCATTCTTCATTTGCTGTTCTCCTTCACACTCAGGTCTGTTACAAGCCTTACTGTAGCAGTTCTTTCCTCTAGCAAATTGACACATTACTGTTTCCTGAAGGAAATGTCACTTCTGGCTAATGCCTCCCAAATCCACTTTGCTAAGTCTGTGCACAAGATTTGGGCCTTCAAATCTCTTGCACCACTGTCGCCTTGCTTGGTTTTCAATCTTGCAATTCTCCACGGACCATTAAGTTTTGAAGACTGTTGTCTAGTCTAAAACTTACTGAGTGTTCAGAGCACCCATGTCTGAATTGTCTGCTGTTTCCTGTTTAGTACAGTAACTGCTTGCAACCAGTCTGTGGATATAGTGGAAAAACTTAAAACCAATATCTTGAGAAGCAGCTATGCAAAACTTAAGAGCCTTGAAGCGAAATTCAAAAAGATAACAACATTGTTGTATGGAATGAAAATGAATTTGCATTGGCAGGACATTACCACAGTTGGAGTGAAGGCTGCAGACAAACAGTGACATGTGCTAGCTTGATGAGAGCCCTGGGAAACGGTCGTTTTGACAGAACAGGAGTTTGCAAGGTAGCCTTCCACTTGTCCACACATGTAAGCAAATGCTTGTACATTATTAGTGCACCATCAGAAGAGTGAACTTTGGAGAGCTCTTGCAGTGCTCATATTAAGGAGCAAATAAATAACAGATGGATTCTTTTGCCCGGGCTGATACACTGTTCAACCTTACCTTCACTAGAAATACAGACAGCCACAAAATGGGGGGATGACAGATGCACATACTACTAGCAGTGTTTAAGCAACTGCCTGGCCTCCAGCAGGAAATAGCCTCTTCCGAATCTGAACACAATCACCCATAATCTTAACACATCAATTTGAGAACTGACAATGAGAAGAAGAAACCCTCAAAGCCTTAAGGACTCTAAAAACAGAGATCTTCATGTGATCCAAAGCAACATCGTCACAATTTAAAGATCTCATATGAAACTGCACCTCAGGAAGCTGTTGTTTGAAGACAACCTCCAATCGTGCATCCAGGGTGTTCTCCAACACTATGCGCCCATCTCTTGTTGCCAATACCACACCTCCAGTACTGTCACGGGCTCCAAAACATGTATATCCATCAGAAACACTCACTCAAGCATGTGTATGAGATTGCAGACAAATCTCCACACCAACTCTTTGAGGGTAACACAACAATGAATGCAGTCAAAACCTTATAAGAACCCACCCACAAAAATGTCAGACCATCACCATCATCACAAATAATAGTGTCAAGCTGCGATGACTAATTACCGACTTCATCAGCACCCAACAGTAGGGTGTAGATTACAACATGCCCTCAAGCAGTACAGAGTGGGGAATGTTTCTTATGTGGATGGTTTTCTCAAAATATGCCAGCTTGTCATCATCATGCACAGCACAAGGAGCTACACTGGCAAAGAGGAAGATACTTGGAACAGTCCAAAGGTCAAGGGAAGGTAGAATGTACCATGTTGAGCCATGGTGACCTTCTTTAGGAGGACCAGGAAGGAAGTGGTTCTCATCAACAAAAACTGTAGGTGGATCCACACCAGCTTTTTCAGCATACACATCTGCAGCGGAACTGACAATAGATAGAACAGAATCAAGGTCTTCTTCACGGCATCGAAGCTGTACAGCAGATTCATTCAATCTCAACAAACCCTGCCACAAAAATTGAAAACCCATAATGAGCGTCAAGAACTGACAATAGATAGAAGAGAAGCAAGGTCTTGCTCATGGCATCATCATCCAAGGTGTACATCAGATTCATTCAATCTTGGCAAACCCTGCCACAAAATTGAAAACCCATGATAATAGTAAGAGCCAAGATGTTGTTGTAGTAATTTCTCAGAGTTGGATTCTCAAGCATTGGAGTCATGGTAGATTTGATGAGGAGGTGGTGTCGGGACCATAAGGAGAAGCAAACCTGGATGATGAGAGCTTCAAGAAGCCGTGCATAATCATCAGCTTGTGAGCTCACAGATCGGAGTTGCTTTTCTGCTGCTTCCTTCATCTTGCGAATCAGATCATCCTGAGCTTGTAAGACCTTCAAACGGGACGCATTCAGCTGCGTAGAATACTCTCTGAAACCAGAGATATCCAAACCAAAACATCAGTGCACGTGGAGATTTCGGAATCGTCCAAGTTTCACCTAATCATTCAGCGAAAATGGAACTACGGCTTTTGCAAGCTTACATTTTCTTGCGCACATCGACTTGTTTCTCCTTGCGCTCATATTCCTGCTTGATCTTCTTCTTCTCCGCCTCCACCAGCTGGAGCTTCTCTATATTGAATTCCTGCAAACCTCAGTCATAAGCCAAATCGGTTCAATCCCGGACCAGTTCACACAGCGCAACATCAATCTTCGTCAGTCCGTTTCTCCATCACTCTACAACAACACCTAAAAGCATCTGCATCGTTTTCTTTTTTGTTTTCTCTCCATTTTTCCGGATCTGATCAAGAAGCAAAATTCAGGGTTCACCTCCTCAGCGGCGACAGAGATCTCATTGGCCTTCTCTTCAGCTTCTTGCTTGATAAAATGCACCATCTGCTGCACCTGCTTGGAGACATCGGAGTCATTCATCTTGCCCTGGACAAGCTTTCCAAGCTCACAAAACAAAACAAAATCCTCAGCCACTCTCACACCACAAGAAAAAAAAGGAAAAAAAAAAAAAAATCCTCTGCACACAAACAAGGCGCCTCCGCACAAAATCTTCAAGCCACTGCAACAAGGAGGAAAACAACGATGTTCTTCTCCCACAAAGAATCTCTAAATCCGGACCAACAAACTCATCAGCTCCCTTTGCCCCTTGAGCGCCGCGCCAGGACGTTATACAAAGGATTGTACGTAGTATTTATGTATATACATGTATTCTCTATGTACACATGTATGTACTTATGTATGTATCCACCATTATTTTTTATGCATTGTGTATTAGTCGTCTCTATATACTGAAGATATCCTTCTTTGCAAATCTGCAAAATGGAATTGAGGTAGGCTTCTGGAGGCTTGGTCTTTCACAGTGTTGTGCAGTAGTTTGATTTTTTTAAATTACCAAGGGGTCCGGTTCTTTAAAAAAATTTGATAATCAAAGAACCAACAGTTTTCATGAAAGAACTGACAAAGGACCAGTGGTCCTAAGGGCAATAATTCTTTCTTTTGAAAAATTGAGAATCACCATTACATATCAAAATCAGTTTTTTTGAATTTTTTTATCCTCATTGGGTAAAGTGGGTATATGCCTTAGGCGTAACTGAAAATGACCTGCTGTGGGCGGGTGTCTGCCCTGGCCACCCTGGAAAAAAATTTCAACCACTACTCACACAAACAAACACCACTGTTGCTTTAATATATAAAATTCTAATAAGCACATAAGAGTGATATTTTGTGTTCTTTTGTACCATTTTTGTGTAAGGTAACACCCCAGGAGTCAGGCAATTGGTTATGTCCAACAACTGGCTTCAGCTCACTTGTGCATGTGAATAGTTTTTCGATTACATACACATCTCAAGTCTCAACCCAAAGAACCTGACATGCTCTCACCAATTACCTAGTCCAAAACCAACTTAGCCATCATGTGATAACCACAAGAATATCCATAAAGCACGAAGATATTTCGTGAGTACATTTGCACCCTACCTAAGGTGCCTTGTGCTCCTACTAACTCACAATTTCCATAAGAAATGTCTACAGGGACTTTTCTGAAATGCAAGACCGGACCAGACTACCTCCTCTTCCTAGCCCCCTTATTTCAGGAAGACCCTCACCCTGGGTCCTTACCCTAAATGTCAGATCATCCATGCAAAACTGGACTTGGCTGCCTCCACATCCTCGGCCCCTTATTTCACAAAGGCCCTCACCCAGGGTCCTTGCCCTACAGGTCAGATTGTTCTAAAATGCAAGACCAGGCTTTGCTACCTCCTCACCCTAGGCTCCTTATTTCACAAAGGCCCTCACCCTGCGTCCTTAGTCCTCACCCTACAGGATGCTCGTCAGATCGTCGCTGCTCGCGACGCCGTTCGCGCATTACCTTCCGCGATGCTCGTCAGCTCGTCGCGGCTGCTCGTCGCGTCGGCCTGGACTCCAGCAACTGGAAGTCGTAAGTACTCGACTGGAATTGCCACAACAATTGTTTTTGCATTGAATCGGCTTCTTCGTCGTCGACTGTAAACTTCGACTCCTTTTAAAGCAATCGCTGCTTACAATCTCTTTGTCAAATTTCTTCAAATATGTACCTGGTTTACGTCGCAGGACGGTTCCGCTGTAGTAGCAGGACCTCACGTTTTCTGGTTACTTTGTTTGCATGCGGAGACTTGTCAAGCTTCACGTGTCACGAGAAGAGCGTTCGCAAGTCTAGTTGGAGACAGATGATGTCAGAAGTTCATAGGAGAAGGAATTTTTCGATTCAGTTTGTTTCCAAATCGAGAGATTTTTACTTTTATTTGTTTGCTTCATCATCCATCGCCTAACACACATGCATCTTCTTGCTTGCATGTAACCTGCCCCTTCCTGTGCACATTTCCATTTTTGGTTTCCTCTTCTTCACAGATTCCAACTCGCAGCTTGCATGTGTCGAAGCTCAGCTTTCATTTCACCTCCGGCATCTTATGTCTCCAACGCTGAATTTCTCTACTTTTTTCTTGTTCTCCAGATCTATGCCGTCGCGATCTCATGTGCTGTCTTCTTCTCCTATTACTTCTATGACTCTATGGCAGTAAGTGCTTTGACAGTTTGGTGGACGTGCAGGCTAAAGGCCCAGTTTCGACGTGCATCCCACCTTTAGAATGCGGAGTTAGAATCCATTTGTCAAGATTTGTGGAGGATTTTTTCGTAGTGGAATTTCTAGAAACGCGCGAGAAGAAGAAGTTCGCTGCTGGAATGGCGAGCAGAGGCTTAAACAAGCTTGAGGCTGCTGGTGACACGTTTAGACGCGAGGGGCGTCGACGCAATCCCCTTGTTCTTCTAGGTATGGTTTTCTCCCTGCTTCTCATGTTCATCACCCGTGGAATCACAACAAAGAACTGTTTTTTCCGTGCAACATAGTAATCTGGTCTCTCTGTCTGCTTCTCATATCCATCAGCCATTCAATCACCACAAAGAATTGTTCATGTTTTGCAGCATGGAAATGATCTCTTCTGAAGCTGAAATTTTGTGTTTATCCCATACTCCACCAAAGGAAAATGGTATTGCATTCAGAGAAAATTCATTCAGGAAACATGAATTAGATTCAAATAAGATTTGTACAGAATCTGATCTGCAAAAACTGATACTGGTTCTCGGTTTGGGAGCAGCACTTTGTGCTTTTAGATTTGCTGCTGAGTTACTGCTGCAATCTGTGGCACAAAAGCTACTGCATTTGTTTAATCTCATGAGGAAGAATCTTGCAGTGTAGGCACTCCAGTACTCTCAAGCTGACCACAAATGGAAATCAATCAAGTAATTAGTACTTCCTGATTGAATAAAAAAGCTCCTCTTCCTGATCCCATTACAAGCTCAGAAATGCAGTTCTCAAGAGCAATCCATCACAACTGACAGGATTTCTCTTGAAAACTGAAGATCCCTTGAAGTCATAGGCATTAATATCAAGCACAATGCAACTCTGACAAACAACACATCTTTCAAGTAGAGATGTTAAATCCTGAAGTTTGAATTGGGTGATTCTGGGTTTGCTTACTTGCATTTGGTGCCGAGTTTTGGTGCAAAGTTGATGTGTGTTCTTTGTCAATTCCATTTCAATCCAGGCAAGTATGATGAATATTTAAAGCAATTGCTTGCTGTGTCAAGCTTGTACATGCTGTTGTTCAAAGAGGGATCTATGTGGTTCCAGTATCAATTCTTTGACCTAAATTCACTATCTTTGTATGTCTTATTAGGGGCAATTGCAACGGCAGGAGCACTAGTTGTGGGTCTCTCAGCTTTTCATGTGGGAGATTGCCGACTTAGTCAAAAGATGATGCGAAACCGTGTTGGATTCCAAGCAGCAACCGTGGCATTAATGGCTGGGTCAGCATACCTTCAAGGGAAAACTTGAAACTTCTGAAGAGAAATTTACTTGCACAGGTTGTCTGATGATGCCTGTTTGCACAAGAAAAAAAAGAAGCAGAATCTCTTCTTCTTTTCTATATGTTTTTAAAAGCTTTTCTTGACTCATTGTTTGTGCTCTTCATGATCTCCAACAAGTAGGCAGTACATACACAAATGACATTTGCTGTTAGATGTGAATTTTTTTTGTCTTGTCTCATAGTCCAAAAGCACTTCTTCAGAGCTGTAACAACAGGCTGTATCTTTTGTATTGTGACTGACCTCTTGGATGGGCATTCCATTTTGCAAAACACCCGTGCACAGGATGGGCCAGTATTGCAGGGCATCATGAGCTGGTACAGCATGATGCCAATTCTTACAGCATCCCCTAAGTCCAATTCTTATACCATCCCTTTAGCATTGTCATTGTGTCAAGGTGGTTTACGTTTGGGTTTGGAGTCTAAACTTTGAACGCTAAGGGTGTTGCAAGATTTTAAATCAAGAAAATGCCTCCTTTTCGCCCACCACCAAACTTCAAGTTCAAGTATTTCTATTTTTCCCACAATCTTAACAATTCTACCCCAAGTCTTGTCATGATTCATGATGTGGATTGGGATAATGAGAATGCAACTACATCCGCCTTGCATAACCTTCCAGGGCCTTTGTGTGCATTGTCTACTCAAAGTGTTGTGCCAATTATATATCTTAGTGACTTGAAAGGTAGAGACAAGGAAGCTTCCTCATTGGGTTCACCTGCAGACTCTGTAAGTGAACAAAGTGATTGTCCAGATGTAGAATTTGTCATTCCTCTTAAACTACCTACTCATGTGTCCCCACCAAAAGCAAAGAAAAAAAAATCATCTTATGAATCTACCTACAAATTCCAAGTTTCATGGGTGCCAAAGTTGCTTTGAGTTTAGTTGCAAATAGCGTTTGACAATTGTGTGCATATTATCAAATGTAAAGTTTGCTTAGAGCTGGAATAGAAAGACAAATTGTTAGCACTTAAATGAGATTCATTACATAAGCACACTAGTAGTAAAAAAATAGAAAGAACTTCGAGCAAGGTGAAAAAAAGGAGAGTGGTACACTAGCAAGGATTGTAAACATGTTAGGAATGAGGTTGCATGTGCTTCAAAGGGTAGGGAGTAAGTGTTGCAATTGGTTGTTAATGGGGTGGTGGGGGAAAAAATAGAAAGCTTGTGCAATTTGCCACATTATTTCACATTGTGCAACATGGCAAGCCAATGTTGGAGAATGAGGCTCACAAAGAGCTCTTTGTTTTTTTGAACTAGAAAACAATCCCAGGTTGCATAAGATAGATTTTATGAATTGGGCCATGGTTCAACACACGCACCAAATTGTGTTTAATGACACCACAATTGTTGTTATAACAACCTAGTATATTTCTTTGACTTGTGATGAGATGAACACTATTGACAACCAAAGGTGGGTGTTTCTTTATGCTTATGTTGTGTAAAATTGATTGCTTATACTAATTTTGCTTTCCCTTGAACATGTGGCGGCTAGATTTAGTGTTGACAACCTCACCCAAGTTCTTATGCAAGTTTTGATGAACCAAGGTGGTTTATTTAAAGAATTGATTGGAAAAAAGCTTATGGCATTTGGTGTTGATGGGGTTTATACATTTCAAGGTATCAGATCAAGGGTTATAAAATAGAATTTTGAAGGATGGGTTCCCCATTCCATGGGAATTCATTCTATGGCTCACCAAACCAATCTTGCAATGCAAACATTATTGCATTTGTAGATGATGAGTAAAATTGAAGGTTTGTTTTCGACTTCATATAATTATTTTTCTAAATACCTTAAGCAACATTTGGAGTTCTCCAAGCTTTTTGAAATAATGGAAACAAATTGGGCAAAAATGTGAAAACTTGTTGGACTTCTATGTTGTCTTTAACAAGGTGTGTTATGTTTAAATACATGACATTGTTGATGACAATGGGCTTGACAATGACAAGGCAAAGGCTAATTTTGACCTTTTTTGTGATGTCTAAATTCTATTGGGTCTTGCCATACTACCCTTGTTATAATCAATTCACAACTTGATTAAATTCAGCCAATTGAAAACATTGTTTTCATATGTGATTTTGTGGCAACAACCAAAATTTGCCAAGGAAATATTTATGCTTTGTATATGGATGTGAACACCAAGTTCAAATCTTACACCTTTGATGGTTCTAAATCAAGTTTATTAGATGTAAACATGAATCAATTTTATCATGCATTGGGTGATAGATTTAAACATTGGTGTTCAACATTTGATATTTAATATGAACTAGCAACATATATGGGCAACTCACCTGAATGTGTAGACTAGTGAAATATTATTTGTTACATGAGGTCTATGCTATAACCATTACACTTGTAAAGGCATATTGTGGTATTTTCTAAATTTTCACCGTTGTTTGCATTTTTTTTTAAATGTGCATTGTAGTTGCGTGAAAGTTTTTGTTGATTGGGGCTAGGTGTATGTGTTTGGTAGGGGTTATTGACTGCCTTATTGCAAAGCTGCAAGGTAGGTTCTCTATTCAAGGGATTATGGACAATTTAGGTGTGGTGTATTCACAATACTAGATTTAACTAGATGCAAATGAATGTTTCAATAATGATTTGGAGGTGATCAAAATAGCTTACTACCAACCCAAGAAGGTGGGCACTAATGTTTGGGTCCTTGAGGTACTTTGTGCATCTTTTTTGGACATTCAACAATCCATGTTTAATTTATAGGCATGAAATCTAATGCTTTGGACGCCATGTCTAAACCTATATATTTGAATCCTCTCACATGATTTTGGCCCATTTTTCAACCAACATAATGATTTTTCATTCTTTTTTGGAGTGTTTCAAATTAGTAGAAATTAACATACAAGTAAAAAAAATTGAGAGTGTGGAAGATAAGCGTTATTTCAATTCTTTGGCATTTTGGAAATCAAACCTACTAAATTGACTCACTAATAATTTGAGTTTAGAGGTTAAAATGTTACTTAAAAAATTTACACCCTTCACAATTTTCCATATGTATCTGCATATGAATAATGGTGTGAAGATTGTTTTCGATATGGTGTCAAAACATAATTTATTTAAGACTTTCAATTTTTCAATTTTCATTTGTTACAAAAGTTGGACTATCTTTTACTTGGGTTTTGGTATCCATTGTCCAATGCTTATCAAAAATTTTGTAAGTGAATCCTACTACTGTCACATCCAACTTTTGTAGCTTGCAAATTCTTATGTCTTTTGTGGGATGACATTTGTGATTTCAATGCAACTTGGCTTCTAAGTTATAGGACTATTTTTTCCTTGGGTTTTGGTATCCATTGCCCAATGATTACGAATATTTTTTGTAAGTGAATCCTATTACTATCACATCCAACTTTTATAGCTGGAAACTTTGATGTCTTTTGTGGACATTTGTGATTGCAATGCAACTTGGCTTCTAAGTTGCATAACGTATGCATTATTTTCACTAAACCTTTTTTTTTGTAAGACACTTGTGTTGCAGTGGGTAGTTTGAAAGGTTCGATCCCTTCACAAGTGATTGTTGCATTATGTAATTGTAAATTTTTTAAGTTGCAACTTGCATCATGCATGGTTCTTGTTCAAGTTTGAAGCTTGAATTTGAATACATATGTTCATTTCTGACTTTGATTCTTGAGTGCATTTCTAGAGCTACATACTACAATTTCTAAGGTCCAAAGGGAGATAGCCAAAAAAATTCCTATTATGATTTCATAGTAGCCAAAATTCTACCAAGATTTAAACCTTGATAGCCAGAATCAGCCACTTAGGGGGGGAAAAAGCGCCCAATTTAACTCCATTTCCCCTTAAAGAATTGCCAAAAGTTTACTCACAAAAATTTCTTTTAGCCAGTTAAATCTCTAAGTCATTCCAATCTGTAGACAATTCAGCACCACAAGTGTTCAAACAGGAGACAGATATGATAGTTTTCCAAAACAAAAGGAAAAAAACAGTGCCTTAAACCCTAAACCCTAAACCCTTCACAATTACGTGTTTATAGGGGTAAGATCCCTCCCAGTCTGAAGGAGTAGGTGTTAATGCTTTAATATGAATTTTTGTTTGTAGGTCAAAGTGGCTATCATCCCAGTGATTTTCTTTTGCAGAGAATTTTCACCTCTTGACAACCCTAAAAGAAAATCCAACGTGATCCAAACATTCTGAAAAAAATCACTTTCTTCAGAGATGCTTGGCAGTCCTTAACACTTATAGAAAATATTTCTTTTGCCGACAAGCATTTCTTAACATTTATAGAACACTCTTTTTAAAGGAGGCAAAGAAACATAGACGCTCCAGCCACAGCAGCGCTCAGTCGCGTCGTCTTCCTATTCTTGTGGGTTTTTTTCTTGTGTTTTGCCGCAGTTTTCAATCGATTTTTCGTAGTTTTCTTAGTATCTGCTTTTGGTTCTCGACATCGGTGGTAGTGCCAGGGGGAAGCCAGTGTTCGAGACGTGCATTTTACGTGTGCTGCGAAGAATCAGGGAATTTTTTTCAAAGAGTGGGAACTTGTGAAGGAGGCGGAAAGCTGCGGCCATGGCGACCACCAAAGTGCAGCGGATTATGACCCAGCCTATCGTACTTGACTTGGCCCTCCCCTCTCCATTCCACTATATTTCAGTTGTTTTCTGGTTCCTGTGCTTTTGTGGGTTCTTTGACGACATTTTGAGTGTTATGAAACACTCTTTCTTTCTATGCGTCTTTGGATTTTTCTCCCTAGATTATTTCTTCCCTTCAGGACATGTGAAGCATGATAAAGGCTTCGGTGCGTTTGCTTGATCCGCCTGGAGCTTGGACTTCTTGATGGATTTGACCTTTGCAGTTGCCATGAGCAAGGGTTGAAGGTCTGCAAGGCCAAAACCCTTTTTAGGTTAGGGTTTGGGGGTTTAAGACCTGAACCCTAATTCCTAAAACCCTGAGCTTCTTTCTACGAAGTGTATCCGTGAATCAATCTTCGTTTCTGTGCATTCTTTCTTCTTCAGAGCTTTACAGCAGTTTCTTACAAACGTGTGAATGTGTTCTTTGTGGCAAAAATGGGTTGACTGCAATGGCTCTTCAGAATCTGATTTTCCGATTTCTTCAAAGTGTAAGTCCTCTTTCTTTCTCTGAGCATTTCCGGACAATCCTGGCTCCTTTGAGCTGATTTATGGCTTTGAGAATACAATTAGAAAGCATGCGTCTGCATTTACTGACTTGCACCTAAACCCTAAACTCCCTCCACTTACTCCGGTGCAGAAATCAAGAATTCAGTTCTGGCTGTTTGAGCAAAAAGACATGAGGATTGAAGGGCGCATCATTGTAAGTCCTCTTTTCAGTTTGGAATTTTGCAGAATCTGCCAAGCTTATTCAGATGACCTTTTGGCCCAGATTTTTCACATACAGGGTTTTAGGATTAGGTTTGGTTTAACTCAGTGCTGGGTTTTGACAGGGATTTGATGAGTACATGAACCTTGTTCTGGATGAGGCTGAGGAAATCTCCTTGAAGAAGAAGACACGCAAACCTTTAGGTGATTCCAGCTTCAGACTACAACGCAAATTTTTGTTATATAACTCTGATTTCAGCCTGACACACATGATCACTTCATTGTGGTTTCTGTATTTCTTGCAGGGCGGATCTTGCTGAAAGGTGATAATATCACACTAATGATGAACACGTATGTAATGCCGTACCTTCAATCCTTGCTCCTTCAATGCCAACTTCTGGCAAACTCATTTTCATTGTTGGGTATTGGTGTGCATGTGAATAGTGCTTGCTGTCAGAAAATCCATTAATGAAGGATTGTGTACTAATACAAGTGCTGGAATTTCAAAAGATAAGATTTATGCAGAAATGCTGAACTCAATCATATGTACTGTTCCTGTCACCTTGTGGGAGAATTTCCTTCCGTTCCAGCTTCACAGCTGCTCCCCGGGTTTAGGATGAAGAGCTTATTACATAACAGTTTATCTTGTGACTTTGTGTTGTGCCTACAGAGGAAAGTGAAGCAGGGAAGAAAGCAGTCACTTGATAACTTGAATTTTACAGACTACAGTTGCTGGTAACTCTCATGAAGAGTATGGTGTGCTAGAACTTCCACAACTGAGCACAGTTTATCCTGTGCATAGTTACCTCTATGAGCAGATTGTTTGGTAACACTATAGTACCAAAGACTCTTGTCAGTCTGCTTGGAAGGCAATTCTATATGTTTGCAACAGTATGGTACCCAGTTGATCATTAATGCTGGTCTAGATTTGGTACTTCATGCTCAGTTCCAGAAGAGATTTTGAAGGGATGTTGTGTATCCACCTTGGTTTTTAAGCACAACTGGTGGACAACCTGTTTGCCCTAACTGAAGTTATGAAACATGGTAAGTAGCACTTCTTATGCATGAAGAAAACTGTCAAAAGATGATGGTGAGTATTTGTGATTTTTCAGAGCACTTAAGCTTCTGAAGGTCACCTGGATAGCATCATGTTTTGTCTTGTGAAATTGCAAACAACAACAGTGGCCATCTTGCTTTAGTTCGGTGCACTACTGATTGAGATGATAATTTCAATTTCTCCTGATGTGTTCAATGATGGAGACAAGATTTGGTAAGAGGCAAGCTGTTAGGAGCTTAGAGATTCTGGTGTTAGCAGAGGCTAAACCCAAGCGCAGACATCTTGTGCCACTCTAGTTTGCACAGCAGAAATGGAGGACGCAAGATTGTTTACACCTTTTGTCCCTTGCCTTGCATTTTAAGCTTTCCTTCAACCTGGCTTCACGAGAAATCCTGCACCCAAATCAGATTTTTATTTTTTTTGCTATGTACATCACACCATTCTTGAGTAAGTCACTATTAGGAGGAGATAAAGTAGTGATCAAGCCACCACAACCTTCATGATCCAACAAGCTTTCACATCACAGTGAGTGTTTGGGCCTCCAAGGTTTTCAGAGGTTCAGAGGCTCTCCGAGATCGCCGCCGTTCTCAATAGTTCTGCACCATTAGGTCATGGCAGATGGTATCAGCTGGAACAGCATTTCCAATTGAAGCAGCATTAATTACCAAAGTGAAGCTTCACAATTTGTACAATGATAAGGGAAGGTCACCTCCAAGTTGATGTTACTGGTAATTCCTTGTGGGCAACCAGCAAACTGCACCATTGACAGCAGCGTTTTTTTGGTGGTGAATTTTTGCCACTTGGTGACAAAAGAAATGGCTGACGAATCTAACAAAAGGAATTTTTGGAATTTAAAAAAATATATCGCCATATCTCAAGGAAAAAAAGCCAGAAGTCTGCCAGATTTTTCGGTGGTGAATTTTTGCCACTTGGCAACAAGCAAAAGGGCTGGCGAATCTAACAAAAGGAATTTTGGGATTTAAAAAAATAAAATCACCATATCTTAAGGAAAGAAAGCTAGAAGTTGCCAGATTTAGACAGTGTGTTGCCTGGGTATAGACAGTGTGTTCCCTCTTTCAGAAGAGTTTTGCTTAACACAAACACATCAGATCCTCTATGTCAGAAAACCCTAGAAACAGAAGTCCCTCCGCGAACTTTTACAGTAGTGTGATTGTGTAGTCAGGGCTATAAATCAAGAACAGTCTTGCAAAATTCAGGAGCTTGACCTTTGTGGCATAGAAGCTGTCTGCTTTACTTGTCTACAACGGCATCATCAGCTTGTACATTCCAATGCTCTCCAGGAAACTAGAGTGAACAATTGATACCATCAGAGTTGGGGACCCTTGAGATCCATGTGAAGGGGATTTCCTCCAGGAAACCAAGTGAGCAAGTGGTACCATCAGAGTTGGGGACTCTTGATCCATGCAAGGAGATGCTGAAGTGAAAGAAGCTGTAAAGCAAGTTTGAGCCACATCTGCTCAAGGAAGGAATGCATTGATACACTCTCGAGACTACATCAGAGGGGGCGCTGTTTCCCATTGACAAGTGCCCCACATAAGATCATTTGGTTGGCAATAGAAGCTAAACTAATGAAATCACTTGCAGATGCAAAAAGCAATAAGACAAACGTATACATATGTATCTCTGTGCTCCAGATTCAAATCCTAAGCCATAAGACAGTTTCCCAAGCCTGAAAAGTTTGAATTTCATCTTGATCCTCACAAGCTGCAAAATCTGCTTCAAGATAATGCTTCATAGAATCTAAAACTTCCATGGTGTTCATTTTGAGCAACCATGGCTGTTGCTGCCCTCTGAGAACTGCAACATTCCTCAAATAGCATGCACTCATAGAAATTTCATTGCTATCCAGAGCTCTGTCAGAGCAGCATAGCAACTTCTGCCAGCAAAAGAAGGCAATAATATTTTAATTGGTTGGTTGAATGAAACTTTGTTGTTACCTGTTGTATGAGAGAGAGAGAGAGAGAGAGAGATTCTAAGACTCTGTATCAGTCTTCCGAGGTGGCAAGGGAATCTCCTCCAGTTTCTCAAACTTCTGCTCTAAAAGGCCCACCTCCTCATCAACTGCTGTTGATTGCTGCTGCTTCTGCAATTCCTTGGCCTTGAGAGCCTGCAGCTTTGCATGGTTGTAGAAGCAAACACCGATAAAGGCAACAGCATAGCCCATAAGGTTAATGGGGGTAACCCTATCCATGATCACTGACCATGAAAATGCAATGAGCAGCCAGTCTTTGACCACACCAGCAACATTCATTGTCAGAGCCGAAGTTTTCCCCACCAGCAGAAACACGGCCAGATTGAGTGCAAAGGCAGCCAAGGAATTCATTCCAAACACAAAGAAGTCAACCTTGAATGAGGATGTTGCCATGAGAACTGGATACTCCACCAGCATCCAAGGAATGGAGAGAAAGACGAAACAGCAAGGTGCAACATAGTAGAGAGTAGAAATAGGGTTGAGAGTGATGCCCTTGGAGGTCAAGAGAATCTGGATCATCACAAGCCGAGTGGCTTCGACTACCACTGCACCCAGTTGCAACATCACACCAAAGAGGTTGAATCTGGCCTCACCGTAAGCTGCTATGGCAACTCCGACAGAGATGGCAACCATGTTGGTCATGGTCTTGGAGTTGAAGGTATCTTTCTTGGCTATCACTCCAGTGGAGTACACAGCCACGGGCATGAGGGCCTTGAGCATCTGGATGAAGGAGACGGAGAGGTAGATGTAAGCGGAATTGGAGAGCCAGAGGGAAATGGAGTATAGAGCCCCGATAGGTACCACGGAGGAGATGAAGAGCTCTCTCGTCATGTTCAAGGGCTCCACCAGCTTGAAGACACGCACCAAGAAGAAGGCGATAAAGGAACAGAAGCCCATGTGGATCATCGTCAAGCTGATCGGAAAAGGCCAGTTGTACATCTTGCCATCCAGAATGTACTTGTTGTACACAATCACCGTGAAGCTTAGAAAAATCCATACCGCTACGTACGAGTAGCTCACTAATATCTTCTTGTACACCGCTGCGTTGCTCGCAGTCTGACCGCTTCCCATTGCTGCTGCACTTACCTTGTTTTTCTCCACGACTTGCAACGTGAGTGCAAAAACTGTCCCGCTCTCCTCTTCTGTTCTGCCTCCTTTCCTTCAAGCCTTCTTTTTTGCCTCTTCTTCAAGATCCGAGACTGCACAGAGTTCTCTTCCTAGTAGTACTTGTAGAAACAGCGACCTTGGAAAGGCGTCAGACTTCTCTAGAATCAAACTCCCACTAGGTTTGTTTCTTTCCTGAATCTCAAGTCTGTGCTCTGGCGCTCTCTGTTTTTCTACTCCTTTCTTCTGAAATCAGAATTCCTTCAGCGTTAACTTGATTAAACCGCTCTTTACGGGACGCGTTGCTTGTTCCTGCTGCTACTGCTGACGCCCCGCACAGTACAAATAAAATTTTCGACTTCGATCTATCTCTAACATTTCAGGTCATAGAAAACTCCAAGAACAAAAAAGCTCGCATTCGCAAAAAAGTAAACCAATTTGCTGCTGAAGCTTCGAAGACACTAAGCTCTGGTTTGGTTTATTGAACTTCGTAAACTCCTGTCTGTTCTCCTTCCTCCGCAATTTGCTCCTCTCCAAAAGAGGGAAAAAAAAAGCTCAAGCCAAGCAATGCCACAGACGACAGATACGCAGACCTCTCTCCTCTCTTCTTAGCACTTCCTGCTCAGACAACAGCAAGTAACGTAACGGGGGGCGATCACAGAGCCCAGAGTTTCGCGCCTCCAGAAATGCAGTGCGAGCTTCGGCGACTCCGTTCTTCCTCGTCTCTGGTCCGTTTCAGGTCATTCAAGAGCTAGGCAAGAGAGGGAAAAAAAAACTGCAACAAGCGCACTCTGAAGCTTCTGAGCGATCGGACGATATCCAATACAGCAGCGAGCGAAAGGAAGAGCACAACAACGGCAGGAATGCACAGCACGAGCGAGACTCGTCTCCCTCACGCACAATCGGCTCCACTGCACCACCACCGCAACGCATGCCCCGTCTCGCAATGCCAGCCAAATATCCTTTACCGCATCTTTCCCCTCCAACGGTCCAGATTATCGAAAGTCTAGATCGGACTGTCCTGCATCATCGAAATTGAAAAGAAGGATATTCCTTCCCCCTGAATCGCCACGGGGCCGGGGGAGCCAGCCCACCCCGGGTACTGGATGGCCGGGCCGCGCGGGTGGGCGGAGAACTTTGCTGGGGGTAATCACCTGGGGCAGGAAGACCCGCGCACATTCACCGGGTCAGATCCCCAAGTGGTTTTCTCACCGGTTGCCGCCGGTAACCCACTACCAGCAATCAGTACGAAATGACGATGCAAGAGACACCAGTCATCAAGCCGGATTCCCGGGCTGGTGACCGCCTGTCACCAGTCATACCGTTTCTTTCTATTATTAGGTGATGATATTAGGCGGATGACTAATGAGAGGAAGGTTATTATTTTCATCCTCCTGGGCCCCAGAACAGAAATCTTTTTTTTCTTTTTTTTTTCCCCTTTATCTCTAAAGGACTTATTATTAAGATACATAGACCAAAATACTTTCTAAGGAATTATTAAACTTGAGAATACTGTAAGACCATTAACAATCAGAAGATTTTTTTTTTAATTATTGTTTGAAAAATGGGTTTGATATGAGGGTGAAAAAAAATTTGTTGTGAAATTTCACCAGTTGGCAACAAAAAAAAGGGGGGGTGAGGGCTTCTAAAAAGGATTTTTTTGGGGGATAAAAATCACCCAAAGTCACCACATTTCAAGGAAAATGAAATTGCCATATTTGGGACCATACTTTCTTGAAAGTCACCAGTATAGTATAGAGTGGGGTTTAGCCAAATTTGGATAAGTCCTCTTGTGGCTGATCGCCAGTCCACCTACTTCCAAAATTGAACAGCAAACCCTGCAAATTTGAAGAGTTAAGAATAACTATCTATATAGGAGCAAGGCTATTTTTTTGACCTTTGTGATGTAACTTGGTGATCATCCACAAAATGAATTAGCCAAATTTGGCTACAGAGAGAAAAGTAAACTTTTTTTAAGATGCCGGCTATATTTTGGCAACTGACTGCAATATATTGCCTAAATATGGCAATTTCAAAAAAATCCCTTGAAATCTGGCAATTTCAGTTTATTCTTTCACAAAAATCCTTTCCATGAGTCACAGTGGATTTATTTTTCATGACCAAGTGGCAAGACTTTGCCCAAAAGAAAAACAAATGGCTATTCTCTACATTCAAGGTTTAACACTTTATTTCCAGTCCGATTATAATTGAAGGGTGTACTATCTAGCCCTAATAAGGATCTCATCCCACCTGATAAAAATTGGATTTTTTCTTTCTTTCTTCCTTCCTTCCTTTTGGAGAAAGCAAATGCATTAAAACCTTTATTCCCTAGAATCTGAAATTTTCAGAGTCCCAATATGTGGCCAATATGTATGGAGAAGCTGGAGCCTTTTGAAGCCCATAAAAAGTTCATGTTTGATATTTTATTTGGGTATTTCTTGTGAAAAGCTGCTTTGAGTTGCATATGTATGTAACCCATTGTCTAGAAGAATGCGTGTCATGCTCAAACTTTTTATAAGAAACTAAGAATTTTTTGTCCTTCTCTTGTGAGAATTCTCATTTCTGGTTCCAAAACAATTTTCATACAAATATTCTAAACTTATGACTATTAAAAATATATTTTCTTCCTTTAAGGCACATAATGGATAATTCAACTCCCTTTACTAACAGAAAAGGAAACAAGGAGCTCAAGATGTAATGACTGTCCTGGTTATGGTTCCAGCCAAATTTGTATGCCCAAATCTTACACCAATGCATAGTGTCCTCTCTATGTACAAAGCCACAAAAGAAAAGAATCCCCATCCTCACAAACCTTCTATGGTTACCAAGAAAGGCCTAAACCATAGTAATGAATTTTCACCATGCACAATTTTAGTTCCAAGAGACAGAAGAAATGTTGGGACTGCCTAATTTTGTTAGAAGGGATGTTGGAGTTACATGGGAAAACAATTTTCATACTTAGATGTGCCTCCATGGAATCTGCCCTCTATTGGTCCAGAAAATTGGTTGTACATGGAAACTCAATCTTTTTTCCATAGCAGGGGTTTCCAAGTGGCGGGTTTGGTGGCAAAAGGCACTATAACTCAAATGGAATTTTCAAATCTTTTTAGGGAACTAATGGCTCTCCCCATTTGAAAAACCTCAAAGTGAAAGCCCATTCCAAATTTTGGCTACCAACGAGAAGCTGATGTAAAATCTGCCACTTGGAAAGTACCCAATAAAGGGCGAGAAAAGGAAACAAAGGGCAAGGACCCAAAGTCCAGGCAAGCAAACAGCCCAAAAGAGACATGCCACACGCATGTAAGGGACCCACTAAGTACCAAAACCTCCATCAGTCGCATGAAGCAGAGCAACTAAATAAAGGAGAAGTAATCTCAATAAAACTCCAAGCCAAACATTTGAAAAACATTTGCTACCATGTACCAAAGGGGTGTCACCATGTACCACAAAGTTGGGCAATAATTTGCAAAGGCCACTATATTTGGGGGATGGGGGGGCTTACATTACTTGCATTTTCTTCAAAGCCTATGAGGTAGGACAGGCATACCTGCTACTAATAATAATCAAAGGTACTAGCGGCATATCTCACGTGAAGTGATTCAACAAGGCAAAAAAATCGTAAAGAGTGCAACAATAAGTAACATATTTTTGTTGCAAGTTTTTATAATATCATATTTACTTCACCAGGCACAACATCTGGACTTTGAGGACTGACTGATTGATTATGGGTGAGTACACACCCATGTCTGGAATTCATGAGTGTACTCACCCATAATTAATGTTCTTGTCTCCAATTTATTACCTATGCATTTTATATTCTGGTATGTTCTGCTTGATATTATGGCAGTAATTTGAAGACCTTATTTCTTCACTTGGGGACCAAAAACAATAGGACCGACCCCACCAAAGATTTTCTTTGAAAAAAATTATTGAAAGTCGCCATGGAAACATTTTATTTTGAAATCACCATACTTAGACAATATGGTTTCAATGCCAATATATAGTAGGATTCTTAAACATTTCTACTTTCCTCTTGTGGATTATGGCCAATGTGGGCTACATCACAAAACTGGAAAAACAGAACCCTCGAGCAGGTACTGTGTCTTTGGTTGAAGAACAAACAGTTGGAGGATTTTGAAGTACTTCCGGACAATGATTGACAGAGTGCAAAGCATGGAATCATTTGCTGCTAAAACTACAGGTTCAGGAGATATTCCACTCCAGAATCCTTATAGTAAGCACTACATTTGTTCGATCCTGCCGCTGAAATAGCAATCCAGGAGATACTCCACTCCTGAGTCCACATCATAAGCACTACAATTGTGGTGGATCTGCACCTGACAATGTGAGTCAATAGACTAGATATTTCATTCCAGATGATGAGGGTTGCAGTCCGTGCTGGCCCCTGGTTCTTTGATTCTGCCATAAACCTTCGTTGTTGCACAATCCTTTACTTCAATGAAGAGCCTCGGGTTGCTGTTTTGTGTTTGTTCTGTTAAAACCATAAATTCTGGTTCTGGTTCCAGTTGTAAAAATCAGATCTGGTCCAGAACTGGACACGTTTGTTTTCCAAAAACATGTATCTTGATGATTTCAGTTCTGGGTCCACATGTAAATAGAAGCAAGAAACCCATTCTGGGTCTGGTTAAATAAAATAAAATTTGGTTCCAGTTTTAAAATTAGACCCAGTAGCAGTTTCAAAATTGGAATCAGAATCAGAACTGATCTTTCTTACCTTCCAAAATGGGTACCCATCTAACACTGGTTATAAGTCACAGTTCTAAGTTCTTGAAATTTTTCAAAATGAAAGAACCACCAGTTCCAGGGTTTTTAAAGAAAATTCAGATTAAAATAACTGTGGGTTCTTGAGATTTTTCAAACAACTAGTAGGTTTCCTGACATAAGTTGCAAAGAACCTGAACCTTGCTTGTCTGTTCATTCTTTGAAAAACAGAGAACTGGACTGGACATTGGTTTCAGTCACACTCTTTGTTACCTTGATTTTTCACTTTTGAGTCATTTCGTTGATACATGCTCTGTTGCATTTAATGCTCGGGCTAGGGACTTCTGTTGGTACGTCACAAACACTTTTCTCAGGTTCTTGATTTTGGAAAGAACCTTGGGTCCAGACTCCAGATACCCAGAAATCTAACTTGCAACCTGAACATGCCCAATACCCTGAACCTGCAGACAGCGGTTACAAGAGGTACAGAGGCCACAACGTTGAAGATGGGTTTCAAGCTTCAACCACATCAAGAGAGAGACAAGAATCTGGTACTTTTATTTTCTCACTCCCAAAGACAAATGGAGTTGTCACATGGGTTCTATCAAAATTCATACTCATGAGAAGCTCTTATAACATGAAGAGTGTAACTTTGAAGGCTATCATCACTGCAACCGCAAATACCCTAACTTTGACTCTGCAAACCTGCACACCTTTGAAGGTAAGGGGCATAACTCAAGTCATCTCAAAGCATTCACAGAGGTGTAGTTTTATTAAAAAAATGTGCAGAAATGGCAATTCTTTTGCTGGAAAAGCCACAATTTACAGGGAAGCAACACAATTTTCCAAGTTTTTCTCCCAAAAACATTTTCAAATTATTGCCAATTGCCATAGAAACAATTGCCATTATAGAAATTGCCAATCCAACCAAGTATGCAACTTCAGATGAGGCTAGAATTAGCTCTTGATGGCATTTTGTTCGGAGAATAGTTTCTCCCCAAATTGTGGTACTTACATGTCGTACATGTATTCTGTGCCAAAGACTTGGGGAATCTGGTGAATTAATATGACACTCCTCTCTGTAATCACAACACATGTCAAGATTTTACTCAAAGAGGGCACTTTCAAGTTAGCATTTTTTGGGGGCAAATTTTCACACTTTCAAGACCAAAAAATTTGGAATTTCTTGAATTTTCTTTTACTTGTAGATCCAAGAAACTGGCTATAAAAAGAAAGAATAGCCAAATTTTGGAGACCTTAAACACGGCATCCAGCAGGCTTTTAATTATAATATGTGGAAATTTTGGCTATCATGGTCACTGAAATTGGACAAGCCCCAAGACAGTGGTCTTGAAAAGAGAAAAATAGGTAATAGGTGTTGCGTAAAAGTCCTAGGGGGAGGGCATTCTCAGAATAATGGGCCCGTTCAAGGTGGAGGCGAGGTAGCCCTTTATTCTGAGAATGTCCTCCCCAAGAGGTTTAGGTGCGTAAAGCACAGCTACTGAACATTCTAAATCTAAAAAGTTCCTCTGCTGAGAGGAGGAACTTTTCAAAAACTGAATAAGTTGCAAACAAGGAGCAATCATCAAGAAGTTGATATAGCCAAATTTGGCTATTACAAAATATGAGAGAAAAAACTTAAGATCCTAGTAGAAAAGTTTAAAACTCCTACTATACTTTGGCAATTTTGGAAATTGAAATCTAGCAATTTTGGTCCATTCTTTCATTCACAAAAATTCATTTTGTGAGTCGTACTGGATTACTTTTCATGACCAAGTGAAGTGGCAAGAATTCGTCCCCAAAAAAAAACTAATGGCTATAGGAGGGATCACATTAGGTATGAGAAGTTTGCATTCAAGGGTTGACCTGTTCGCTAGTAAGTTAGGACTAGGTATATTTCTAACTAAAAGGGTACTTTAGGTAGTAGCCCTATTAAGAATTTCATCCCACCTGATTCAATTGGACATTTTCTTTCTTTCTTTTGGAGAGAGGAAATGCATCAAAACCTTTATTATTGCCTAGAATTTGAAATTTTCCAAGCTCCAATATGTGGCTAAAATGTATGGACACTCTGAGCCTTTTCAAGCCCAATAAGAGTTCATGTTTGATGTGTTCTATTTAGTTACTTTTTGCAAAAAGCTGATTTGAGTTGGCATATGTATGTACCCCTTGTTCAGAAGAATGTTCAAACTTTGCATAAGAATCTAAGAATTTTTGTCCTTTTCTTGAGAGAATTTTCCTTTTTTGTTCCAAAACAGTTTTGATGCAAAAATATTCAAAGCCAACTAAACTTATTATTATAAAAAATCATTTTCTTTCATTAAGACACACAATAGACGACTTAACCCCCCTACTAACAGAAAAAGAACAAGCAGCTAAGGTTGTAATGACTCTCAACTTTATGTTAGCTTAAAACTAAAAACTTCCTGTCGGGGATCTATCTAGAACTTCTCATCTAGATCCAGCATTTCTATGGAACATGCCAATTCATAGTACTCAAAATTGTATGCCCAAATTTACACCAATGCATAGTCTCTTTCGTGTAGGTAGAGCCACAGAACAAAAAAGTCCTAATTCCCACAAACCTTGTATGGTTGTGAAGAAAGACCTAAACCATAGTAATAAATCTTTGTCATGCACAACTCCAGTACCAAAATGGGAAACCTTGAATCTGCACATTTGTATGCACCCAATTTGGTTAAAAGGGATGTTGGAGTTACGCGGCAAAACAATTTTCATACTTAGATCTGCCTCCATGGAATCTGCCTTCTATTTGTCCAAGAAATTGGTTATGCATGACAACCCATTTTTTTCACATATCCAGGGTTTCTGAATGGTGGGTTTGATGGCAAAGGTGCTATAATTCGAATGGAATTTTTTTTTTTTTTTAAGGGAACTAATGGCTCTCCCCATTTGGAAAACCCCAAAGTGAAAGCTGCTTCCTATTTTGGCTACCTATTCGAACATGATGTAGAATCTGGTTTCTTTTTGCAAATATTTGGTTTGTTTTCAACCACTTTAATATTGATGTGGTAAACATTTCAATATAATTTTTTTGGTTAATAGAGTTTGTTTTCATAACTAAAATCAATCACAACCTTTTGGAAAATGACGTAATTGTCAAGGGGATACTTGTATTAAAGTACATTTTGATGTCCAAATGATATGACACAAATTGTCTTAAGAAGCTAGAAAGAGACTAAAGATGCCCATGAAATAAAGTTGTCACCATGCTCGTGCATTCATCACAATGCAATGAACGCATTTGAATGTAGAGACATGTCATATTAAAATAAGGTTAACACAGGTCAAAATGAGGTCAAGTTGCCCAAAAAACAGTTAATGTGATTGAAAATTTTGTCATTCGATCACTATAAATAACTTTTGGTCACCTTAAAAATTTGGCAATTCTTTGATGCCTTTCTTTTTTTATTACTTTTTGTCACTTGGAAACAAACAAAAATCCAATGGGACCCAAACAAAGAATTTTAACAAAAACTATGATCCCAACTCACAGGATTTCAAGGAAAGATTTTCTAGAATTGCCATACTTCGACAATGCTAAAAAAATAGCAGGATTCTTAAACTCTTCTACTTTCTTCTTGTGGATTATGGCCAATGTGGCTACATCACAAAAATGACAAAATAGAACCCTGGTATGTAATACGTTTTTGGTTCAAGAACAAACGATTGGATGGAAGATTTTGAAATACTTCCAAACAGTGATTGACAGTGTGCAAAACAAATGCCAGAGAAATATATATTTGTGGAAGCATCTGCTGTTGAAACTCCAGTTCAAGAGATGCTCTACACCAGACTCCGGAATCCACATCGTAGTAAGCATTACAATTGTCAAACAATAGTGCAAAATGCACCCTATACTAGTTTCAACTTTGCTAACTTTGACTATGATCATCATTGGAATTAAGTTGGGCATTCTAAAATTTGTGCCATTGTCTCTCCCTTTTTCATAATGTTCTTTGCATACCCATTGAATAGGAAAGCCCTCATTGTCACTTCCCACATTACTATGGTATCAAACATGCTTCTTAAACCAAATAATTGAAGTATATTTTTATCTTTCAAGAAGTTCATTAACCATTGTTTAGCAACCTCCTTTTCATCTGCTACTAGTGTGAACCCGGTGCATAATGCACCCGTCGAACTCCCCCCCGCCCGGTCCTTCCCCGCCCGTGCCCTCCCCCCCGGCCCGTGCTGGCCCCCTCTTGCCCAGTCC
>Ga0116227_10001812_pt1 | contig 48457 bp, 41 predicted proteins | sample S1TSphgellanicum_FD_89693 | JGI IMG/M metagenome (GOLD analysis project Ga0116227, IMG submission 89693) | Host-associated microbial communities from peat moss isolated from Minnesota, USA - S1T2_Fb - Sphagnum magellanicum MG | ecosystem: Host-associated > Plants > Peat moss > Unclassified... | reverse complement strand
ACGAACCCACAGATTTTTAGCCATTTTGGAAAATTTAACCAGAAAAAAATAGTTGAAATTTGTCAGGCACTTGTTAGAACCAGCACCCCCACCAGCGCACCATGAAGGATGAATGGTAAGCGATCAGGAAACAGTTTTCTGTTGGGTTCAGGTTCCCTAGCTAACCATGGTGGTTAACTCAGTTACTTTTCTTTCTACCTACCTACCTACCAACCAACAACTCGCAAGCAAGTTGTTAGTAGGTACGTAATAAAAACAGCCCTTAGCTATGTATAAACCATCAACTTACCTGGAAGTTGTCTATTTTCCTACCTATCTGCCTATATATGAGACCTATTTCCTACAGAATTGGTTACCAAGATGAAACCAAATATTAACTCAGTTGAGGTTCATCCACAACTGAGTAATAACGGACATCCAGTGGATGGTGCGCTGGTGGGTTGCTGGTTCACTCTGGCTGATGCAATGGACCAAAAAGTCACAATTCTTGCCCAACTTTGTCTCACCTACTCAAGTTTTTAAAACCATGACACCCACACACACATACTGACACACCCACACACAAAGACTTTGTTGTTGACATCACTACTATTGAGTGTTTTACAAAACCCTACAAACTACAACCCCACCAAACAACACACACACATATATGGAGTACACAAACGCACACAAATGATCTAAGGTAACTATGCCTATCACCGAACATAGGACGATGACCAATCAAGTCAAGAGTTTTGACCTGGGTTGGTCAATGCATCACATTTTTACACCTTATGACCAGACATGTAGTGTGAAAAAATTGTGTTTTGTTTTTTGCTTTATAACTCACACCTGAGCATATTGTTTTGTGTTCGTTCATGGGATAAATTTAGAACATTTGGATGTTATTTACATCACATTTAAAATATAAATGTGTTTAGTGATCGGAATGGTTTTTTATACTTGTACAAAATACCATTTCCTAAGCTTCTAGGCCAAGTGTTTGGTCATAGGTGTAAAGTAGTGAAATGAAGCAAAAAAAAATCTAAATCACTTTAAAAAATAAAATAAAATGATAATGAAGAAAAAATGAACTTGTTTTTATGAATATTAATAATTATGCTTGTATCCATAATCTTTGAATAATACATGTTCAATTAATTACAAACCTTACCAAATTTATGTGAAAACTTGTATTTAATGTAACTGATGTCCATAAAGTCTAGATGAATAATGAACCATGTAAAGCTTTCAAAAAATATGATTTTGGAACAAAGAAATTGAAAGACAACAAAAATTGCAATTGATATGAACTTATGAAAATATGGTCAAATTTTAACCATTTAAAAGACCCTAATTATCAAATGATTAAAGTTTTCAAGTAAAATATTTCTCATATGAATTTATCATCTTATATTAGATCATATATTGAATTCCAATAACAAATTTGGAATGTGAATCAATATAATTTTTTTTCATTTTGTGATTGTCTTGTCACTAGTCCAAATTTTTTGATTTCAAAAGTCCATTACTACTAACAAATGAATTTTTTATCAATAAATAACATTTTGTTCTTTTCATAATGAAATTGTTAGTCTAGATCTAAGTCCCAATTAGTAAATCTAAAAATATATTAATCACCATATGCATTTGAATATAGAGTACCCATGTTGTGTCACAATAGTGAATCATTCAATTGTGCATTTACTTGGTTTGCTAATGGATAATGAAGATAAAACAATTGTGGCTTGGGTTTTAGGTATGCAGGATTGTGGATTTTCCATTACCTTGTGATAGCTAGAGACAAAGGTGGTAAAATTTATTCTAATCATATGTACCCCTTTCAAAGATAAATTATTGGTGGTTTAAGTGTTATCATCCCAAGTTCAATATTCAACTTGCAAAAGGGCTTGAAATTTACAAGGCACAAGGTTTGACAAGTTAGTCATATAGTTCATTCTACCAAAACGTTTACAAATTTGATCACTATAAATTTTACACAAGTATAATGTGATAAATTTAGAATTTAGATGAAACATGGATCCAAGCAAGGTGACAATTTGGGGCAAAGGTTTTGGCAAGAAAGGGTTCACACCATGTTTATAGGACCAATCCCAAATCTAGGGAATGGTTCATAGTAATATCTGTTGTGAATGTTATGGAAGGATCCATGCTTAAATTTTACGTATTTAGGGGCGAAAGGATGAAAGAAGATTACATTAGACATTACAAATAAAAAACATGCATGACAATGCAATCAAAAGCATGGATGATGTCTTTTTTTTCAAAGAATTCTTTTCATTTTTTAAGAGGTCAATTCCAAAAGACATCTTTCAATCAAAGTTGCATTTGTTAGTTCTAGATGGTCATGGTTCACATGTTATGTTGGAAGCCATAAAAGAAACACAACAATTTGGGTTGAATATGGTCACCTTACCTTTTCACACATTCAATGCCCTACGACATTTAGATGTGAGATGTTTCAAGCCTTTCAAAATGACTTTTAGAAAAGAAGAAACAATGCCATGGTTAAAAACAATCACTATGCAGCAAAGAAATGCACACTTGATGGTTAGGTGGACAAGGCTTTAAATCAAACATTGTAAAAAAAAAATCATCAACAAGTTGAAAGCAACAGGGATTTGATCACTGAATCCCATGACCATGGATCACAAGACAAGACCAAATGATGCATAAACAATAAAACATGTTAACATTTTAGATGTTTACAATGAGATATCTAATGGAATAATTAATGAAAGTTAGCAATGAGGGGTGGATGGAGTTATCACATAACTAATGAACATTATAGCTATACAAGATGATGCAAGATCAAAATTTTAATTTGTTGAACATCAACAATTAGATTTGAAGCATTATGTGAAAATGCCCGATCACCCAAGTATTCCTACATAAGAAATTGGAATTATAAAAGTTGCATGTTTTACTCATAAACCTAGATGGACCCTCTTGTGAAGTGCTAGAAGTCTATAGTTTTGCCAATTCAACGCAAGGTCCTTTGTGTTTTGTTGATTTACTATATTTGCCACATTTTCTTCCAAAAAAAACAAGGGGTAAAAAATCATTAGTAGATTACATTAATCCCATGTAGTGAAATCTAATGAATATTTCAAAATTTTGTGATAAAAAACCATGGAAAAGGATGTAATATAAATAATTAGAAAGCAAAGAAGGAAAGAAAAGGAGGCTCAGAAGGTGGCTAAGTGAGTATTGATTCTTTCATTGTGGTTGAAATAATAGTTCAAAGGTTAGCAAAAGAATGTGCTTGCAACAATGATAAGAGAGACTAGGGACAAATTTCACAACAATTTTGTTGCAAGTTTCAAAGTCCATCTTTTAGGGTATATAAGTATCAACTTTGGGGTTACATCATAGATTCAAAAACAACTAAGGCAAGGGTAAGGGAATGAATGCAATCAAAGGGCGATGTTGTAACAAGCTTGTAACATGTTAACAATCTATGAAATAATAGATGGGGGGACGGTGAATCTAGAATTAAGATGAGAAACTAAGAAACAAATTAAGTAAAACAATGAGCCATCAAGGATGATGAAGCTACGGGGCAAGGACAAGGAACATTGGATCATGAATATGAGGATCACAACCATGAATAGAAGGATTGTGAACCAAGATGCAATGCAAGGGTGGTTGAGCGATCACTAATAAGAACTAATGATGAGAAACAAGAGGATCATGACCATGATGAGTTGTATGAGGCGGTTGAACATTAGGAGCACATGACAAACATGAATATGAACATTTTCACCTACAAAACACACCAAAAAAAATCGTAATGTATTGTGATCAATAAAAGAAGAAGATGATGAAAGATTATCAAAATATAAGGTAGGGGATGAAATCAAATGGAAGGCAATGAAAATAAATGCAAATGCACACCACTAGTTGCAAAGCCAAACCATGAAAATAAATAAGGAGATTAATGTGCAAGAATAGAGTGTTAAACCCAAGATGTTTGGAGTGCAGTGTGACTTATGATTTTAAAGTTAGATAAACAATGTTTTGCTCATGATTGTAGATTTTTTTAATCCTTTTTTAAAAAATCAATTTCTTTTGTTGATTGAGGATGAATTTTTTTACACAAACAAATGAGCATTTAAAAATTTAATTCAATTTTATCATAGGTCAGATTTTGTCCACTTGTTAGATATTGGGTGTTCATTGAGAGGAGGCAATGTGTTTTCATTGGCATGACATGTGTTTGCTTAGATTTTTTTTTTAATAGCCAATGGACCCCTTCCTTTGGAAGCCATAATCTTTAGCTCTTTTGACCAAATCATGTGATTTTTATGGCTATGGACATGCTTAAAGGTGAGGTACAACTTTTCTTTGGACCTCATGCCCCAAAAAATCATGACCAATGTGCAATTCCTTAAATGTTTAATGATCAACTTTTCTATGTTGGGTATTCTTGGTTGGAGGTTATTTCTTCTTCCATCAATATTCTACTCTTTATTTTATTTCCAATCATGACATATTCAACAAGACACACTTTCATTTTTCAAACAATTTTACCATGGTAGTAGTACAATAACACCACAATTAAAACAAAAAAAAAAACCTTAAATTAAGATATTAAGATAAAGTTAATATTGCCACATTCATCATCCATGTCATTTATTTACTTTAGATTTGAAAAATGATAATTAAATTCTATTTCATCTTCCACATTATCTATAGGTTGAAATGGACCTTAATTATCTTAAGGTGTATTCACCTTTGATGTTAAGGACTTTAGTGTTGGGTCCCTTAACACCATGCTAGTCATTTAGGACATACACTTACTTACCATAAACATTTTATGTTAAACTAACATTCACTTAACATTAAGTGCCACCTAGGATTCCATCTAGATTTTCATTTAACACTGACTTAACAGCAAGTGTGAATGCACCATTAATTAATAAAATAATAATAGCATGTTATGTATGTGTCTTGATAGTTTATGTATTTAATTGAAAAAAAACATAAACTCGACAAATATGTAATTTACTAATTAATAAGACAAATACTTAACTTACTACTAACACAAATACATAACTTACTAATAAGACAAAATACTTAGCTTACTAGTAACACAAATATATAACTTACTAGTAAGACAAATACACAACTTCCTAGTGAGATAAATACACAACTTACTAGTAATTAGGTAGTTAGTAGTGAGCTGAAAACAAAAAGGGGAAGGGGTGGGGTTGCCAGGCAAGGGGGGTCGGGGTCCCACACGGAGAAAGAAAATAGTAAGTTACTACAAGACACTGACTTACTACTGTGCGCAGCTGGCTGCTTCCCGTCGCGCGATACAAAGAGAGAGGGAGAGAGAGAGAGAGGAGCCTCGCATTTTGCACACTCACGGCAGCTGCTCTTCTTCTGCTCTTCTTCTTGAGTAATAAGTCCCTTGTTGTTTTTTCATTTTTTTTGTTTTATTTTTATTTGGTAGATCGTGATCTTCTGCAGCTGTAGAATATGAAATTTCCTCTATTGAATTTGAGTCCAATTTTTGAAGAAATAAAAATAAAAATCTCTCTTTGTTTCATTTTGTTTGTACAATAATTATAGCTGCTGCTGCTGCTAGGATCTCGGAAAGTCTAACAAGCAAATACAGAGGAACGAGAACGTGAAGATGAATGAGTCTTCGTGGAGTGCTATTTCGATGAGGGTATTGATTGTTTACGGCTCTTTGATCTGGTGTTTTTGTGCTTCCAGTAAGTCTTCGTGTATGCATTTTTTTGTCCATGGATCAAGTCTAGATTCGTCGTCTCTAGTCACAGGCTCCCGCGACAGCACCAGCAGCAGTTTGTTCAACTTGGAAATCACGCACAGATTCTCTGATAAAGCCAGGCGTGAACTACAGGAGCGGCATGGAGATGCTTTCCAGCCGTGGCCAATGGTCGGGAGTGAGGATTACCACAAAATGGTGTGGAATCGCGACTTGCTTCGTCGTCGTGACCGGTTTCTGCTCAGTACTAATGATGCACTCCTGACATATTCCGGAGGCAACCTTACGGAAGAATGGATTGACGGGTAAGATGACTTACGAAAACAAACCTTCACGAAGTTCTAGCGTTCTCTTCTCATAATTTTCGCGTCTCCTGCCGGCAGTAGGCTTCTGATCTTAGAGCGTTACGGTGGAAGAAATTCTCCAATACCTCGGAGAATTTGCCAGTGTTCAACGAGTGTCAGCAATTCCTAAAGTGGAACATAATATTGCAACCAGGATTTTCTCTACTCTGTTGTCATCTCGATCGGAAACCGATTGAAAAGTTCTGTCGCTTGTGTGCGGGAGATCAGATTTGACGGCACATGCAGATTGCGAGAATTTCACTAGTCTCTCGTCGAGTTTGACTCCATGTTCAATGCAAGATTCGCAGTTCTTCTATGCTGGAGTTTGTATTATAGCCTTGTCTAATTCTTATTCGCCTTTCAGACTAAGTGTCGGAAATGTCGTCTTTCTTACTGCGTGCAATGCGAGAGCGGTGGTGCTCTGACAACCGCGTCTGAGTCGGTTGTTGTCTGGATCAACAGGTTGCAATACGCCACTGTCAACATTGGAACTCCAAGTAAAGCATTCTTTGTAATATTAGATACGGGGAGCGACCTTCTGTGGGTACCGTGTGCAAACTGCATTTCCTGCAGTCCTACTGCAGCTCCGGCCTTTGAGCCTATATTCGTAAGTGATCTTACTTGTTTTATGAAATCTCGATCTTCTTCAAGCAATCTTCAGTCGTTTTTCCAGGAGGACTGTGATGTGCTACTAAATGTTCTTCTTCCATGCCCTTTTTTCTCAAGCTATGTTTCATGTGCCCGGGCCCAGTTTCCAGACATTCCGGATTTTCACCAATGGGGCCATAGCCAGCAACATGTCTGGTTTCTGGAACAAATTCTTTCAAAAACGTTCTTTCTAAAGAGTGTGAGTTCTTCTCTGACTGATAACTCTCTTTCACTGGGCAGAACCAGAGCTTGGGTGTGTATAGCCCGTCTCTTTCCTCAACCTACGAATCAGTCACCTGCGAGGATCCGTTGTGTCCTTCGACAGCGCGATGTAGCAAGAGCACAGATGAATGCCCGTATGAAGTAGATTATGTGACACCAAACACAAGTACTTCAGGCATTCTTGTCCAGGATGTCATACAATTTATCCCTGATGTCAGCAAGGGTTCTGGAGCTCCAAGAACAACAGCAAACGTCACATTTGGGTAAGAGAATTCCAAACCCTAGAAATCTATGCAGTCCATCATTTCTGTTGCTCCTTGCATCATTGATTGCAAGTCATAGTTCTTTTTCAAAGGTTTATGCAGAGATTCAGTTTCCCATGAGGGTGCTGCAATCAGTCCACCAGCACAAGAGAAGCTGCACATGTGCTCATGAGCCTTTCCTTGCATCAGATATCAGCTAAGGATCTAGGTATTTGAATTTCAAATCTGAATTGGGTTTCCTTCAGTGGATGACTGATTCATTGTTTTTGTGTTACCACATGGAAATGTGGTGCTGCATCCTTGCAGGTGTGGTACCAACCAGACAGGTAGTTTTCTGCAGGGTACTGGGTCCGATGGCCTTCTTGGACTGGGTGTGTCAGAAATTTCAGTGCCAAGCACCATGGCCAGACAAGGAGTTACACAAAACTCTTTCTCCATGTGCTTTGACTTAGATTTCTCAGGGAGGATCATCTTTGGTGACAGGGGTCCTCCTGAACAGCCAAGGACTCCACTTGTTAATATCACTAATGTGTAAGTCAGGTCTTGAACCAAACTCATTTGTTCAATTTGCATATATCTGGGAATTGCAAGAATAGATTGTTGTTTAAGCTCCCTGAAACAGGTAAGAGAGCCAACAGGAAATGTTTTTGTTCATGGTGCATCATTGGTGACATGGTGATCAGTGGCTCCAGGTTTTTCTCTCCTTTGGCAGAGGTTAGTAAACTGAATGGAGAGAATCTGAAGCCATCCTTTTTGATCATCTGGGTGGAAATGCAGACCAGCATACGTTGTGACCATTGAACAGATCGCTGTGGGTAATTCAACTGTTCCTGCCAAAATTGATGCCATCTTTGACACTGGAACTTCCTTGACATACTTATCTACTCCAGTGTACACTCAATTCGCAAAGGCGGTAAGATATCTCAAATTTTTCTTTTATTAGAAAGTCTATGTCCTACTTATTCTCAATTTCTTTGGAGCATGTCTGGGTTTGATGCTATGAAGTTTTTCTCTGTAGACATCTTACAGTAAGTAAACCCTAGCTGTGACCACACTTACAGGTATGGCACAGAAATAGTCATATGGTTCTTTCACATCAACCATTGCATTGCTGTGCTGTTTTGGTGGCACTACAAGCTCTCATAGTTATTAAGAATGAAGATTCTTGCAAGCTAGATTGCAACTACCTCCCTCACAGGTTAAAACATAAATTTGTTCGGGGGTTGTGGGCGGCCCATGCTTCTGAAAATGCTTAGCAAATGCAGTTATTTTCATGTTGCCTCGGGGTTTCTGCAGGATGATTGTCATCTTGATAGACTACAAAAAATTGAAATTCCCAGCGCTGACAATTGTCTCTATGCATCATGGCAGTACATATCACAGGCACAAGCACAGACTTTCTCGTTTGAAACATTTGAGTTATGCTATGAAATAACGTAAGTCAAAAAAGACCTCAAAATTTGAGTTTGTATTTTTCCATTTATTGTAGTTCAGCAGCACTGAAGCTAAACAACTGTGCATTTCTATGTATCATATTCTTTAAGGGATTCTTGTTAAACTTCCTGCTTCAGAGTTTCCTTGTTTGGGCAAGTAACTGTGAAAATAAAACCCACTTTTGCCCTTGTGATAAACTGCATTTTACTCTGTCCATTATGGTACTACCAGTGTCCTTGTCTGACAAACACAGTGAATTTGCTTGCCTTGGTGAAGTGATCCAAGTATTCTACCAAGTATAGCCCTGCAATTCTCAAATAATGCCACCCTCAATGTTGCTGCAGCATTTGTGGCCGTTATTAGTTCTACGGTATGTGATACCACATGATGCTTTAAAACCATTGATATGTTAGGTAGTAGTGGGCATGATAGTGACCACACTTGTGCAAGACTGGTTCTAGGATTTTAATGCTCTTATGTATTTTGTATGCATTGTTTTGTTGCACAAAGACAGCAGGCTTATAGCTCTTGTGTGTGATTTTTCAAGAGAGTTTTCAAAGTTGGGATGTGCATTAAATTAGCCAAATATGGAGAGGTGTGTAATCACTTTTAGTGTCAGGTGAGGCATTGGGGTTCAAGGGACCATTGAAGGAACCACCTGCCTTGTCTGGTCTATGTGGGACTATTCAAGAAGTTTCCATTGTTTGCAGAACCAAATAGTTGGATATTGCTTGGGAGTCTTGGACAGCGGGAGTTCATCATCTTTAAGCAGCATAATTGGCCGTAAGTCTTCACTGCTGTCCTTTCTCCACAATCTCTCTTGTGACTTTTTTGTATTTAGTGCATGTCTTGTCAGCCTTCTTTCTCATTGCAATCATCATGAAAGCCATTTGATCTTTTCATGACGTTGGAATCTTCTTGGTATTTGCCATTCATTATCCTATTGAAGTTGATCATGTCACTGCTTTACTCTTCATTCCTTATTTGGTTCCTTTTTGTATTTTGAGTTGGGTTCCCATACAGATAATGTCATGGCAAATCACAGCATCACTTTTGACCGAGTCTCAATGACACTAGGCTGGCAACAAACCAGCTGTAAGTGACCTATACTGCCCAACATGAAGTACTTCATTTTGTCCTAACACTAGTAGAATGGAAAAGAGTTCATGTACCAGATTTATGTATATAGTTGGGAATTGAGTTCACATCGGTAATGAAGGAGCTCTGAATTAGCAAGGCCCAAGTGAAAGTTGTACTGAATATTGTTGGTGAATGAGCAGGGTCATAATTATGCAACAACCAGTCTCCATTGGAATATAATGCTCTTAATGCCCCACTCCCAAACCTTTGTTGTTGTAAAAACATGTACATAATATGACAGGTTGTAAGTAGTGAACTTGTGGGTGGTGGCCAAAAATATTAACCTACTCTAATCTTGACTGCATCCCTTGAAGCCAACTGAACCTTTAAAGGACCTGGATAGCCAGGTAGAGGGTGCTTTGTTACCCCAATTATTTGTGAGACTAGACCCTTGACCTATCTTGTTCATGAGGCTCACGGACTAGTTAATCTGTCAATCCTTATCAGTCTACAGATATCCATGACATCTGACTTGCTCATGAAGTTATCAGAATTTCACTATCAGCAAGTAACTGTGAACTACAACATTAAAATTGACAGACTTTCCTGGCTTGAAAGTTGAACCCAAATCTCTAAAGCTTGTGCTGGTCTCTATATGCAGGTTACTCTATTGAAGCTTATTCAGGACCAGCAGCTGCACCAGCACCAGCACCAACACCACAACTTGACTCTCCAACACTTCCACCTGTAACAAACCCCTCCTCTGTAATCACAAATCCACTCTCTCCTTCATTGCCCCACAAGGGTGGGAGTGTGGTGACAGGTTTCTCATCATTGACATTGACACTATGCTTGGCATTGTTATTGTCAACAAATCACATCTTTGCTTTAGCGCAGGTTACAGAAGCTGGATCCTTTTGAACTCAAAGCAAGTTCATTTAGTGTTGGCCCCCCTGTTCCATGTCAATTAATTGTGAGTTCCAAAAAGCTTTATATGATTTGTTCAACATAGTTATATATTTTTGGTTCAACAAGGAACAAGAGATCTCATAGTTGCGTTTAGGCACTCATGGTCCATTATGGTGGTTGTGGATGGACTCACAAGGATGGCACAACATTTTATGCAGCCTAGGGAATTTGACAGGTGACTAGTTCCATGAGGAGTTCATCATGGAGGATGAAACTCATTGTGGAGGAGGCAGCCGCCAAATCTCAGGTACTTAGTGGATGTGGGTGTTGGGTAACCTTTGATTTCAGTGTGTCCCTTGTTCTGCCCTTCCCTTCATGAAATTATGCAGAAAAGAAATTCGAAAGGATGTATATAAATTTACATATATGTGTGTATATAATATGTGTATATATATGTGTGCGTGCGTGTGTAATCATCGTCAGCTGACGCAAGTTCAAAGCCGAAATCAATTATCAAGTGTTTTTTTGACTTTTTCGAGGAAACAACAGCAATGTGCTGTTGATTAGGTTGTCAGTATTGTAGTTTGTCTATCATACGCGTGTTACTGAATGAGCCAGCTCTTTTTCCATGTATTACTTATCTCATCAAATGTTTTGTCAGAGCAGCCAGACTTGAATGCAACAGACTGCATCATTGCAAGCTCTGGAATTTCAAGGTATTTAATTTACCCTAGTTTCCTTTCTGAATTGGACAGGCCATTATCTCATTTCTAAATAAATCTCTGACGGAGCATATGAATTTTGAAACCCTCTGGATTTACTTCTTTTGCTCTTCATAGGGCGCCCTAATGTGTAACTAGGCTCTCCAGGAATTTCATGTAGTTAATTCCTTACAAGAAATTTCCCTGTAAACCCATTTCTTAAGGGGCCTCCCTCTTTGGTAAATTTTTTGGACCCTTTCCAGCCCCAATTTTTCACTGGAACTTCCAAAATCTGGAAGGCCCAGTACAGCCTGTCAACTGGGCCTTCCGGATTTGGGAAGGTACAGTTCGGATTTTTTCTTTTCAGTCTTCTTTTCTTTTCTGTCACCTTTTATGAGTATGATGCATATCGCAGAAAGCCATTGGAAAGAAAACAGGAAAAACCAGCCCCTTCCTTTATGAAGGTGAAGGGTCTGAAAATAGACCCTTCCGGATTTTTTACTCTGTCCTTGGCCTACTAGCCTCATGCTGAGATCTCAAATCTGGAAGGTCTATTTTCAGACCTTTCCCCATTTTCAATCCATTCCCTTGGCCTACAAGCTTGTCAAGGAAACAGGTTCAAAAATCTAGAAGCCTCTATTTTCGGACCCTTTGAGATTTTTGACCCATTCCCTCAGCCCAGTTCCCTCGGACTACTGGCCTCAGGCCAGGATCTCAAATCGGGAAGGGTCTATTTTCAGACTGTTCTGGATTTTCGACCTGTTTCCTCAGCCTACTGGCCTCCTGCTGGGATTTCAAATCCAAAATGGTCTATTTTCAGACCCTTCTGGATTTTCGACCCAGTCCTTTGGCTTGTCAGCCTCGGCTGGGATCTCAATCCAAAAGGGTCTATTTTCAGACCCTTCTGCGTTTTCAACCCATTCCCACAGCCTACTGGCCTTGGGCTGGGATCTGAAATTTTGAAGGGTTTATTTTCAGACCCTTCTAGACTTTCAACCTATTCCCTAGGCCAGTAGGCCTGGGGCTGGGATCTCTAATCCAGAAGGGTTTATTTTCAGACCCTTCTCATACACGGAAAACATGATAATTTTTAGAAAGTGATAGAAAAAGTGGTCCTTCAGTTCACAGTGCCAATCATCACATATTTTTGTGAGGTTTTTATCAGTGTTGAGCTTGTAAATGCCAATAGCCATATATACGGTTTGTAAGCTTTTTACACTTACACTTATACTGTTGCCATGCATAATAATTTTTTTCTCCACTTGCCCTTATGCAAGGGCAATGTAAATATTTGTCAAATACACTTACACAGTCCCATGTAAATGTTTTGGGGTGTGTAAGTGTATGTACCTTCAATGACCATATCTTCTTGCAAATCCATATTAACATATATTATTTGATGGAGCAATGTTTGCATGCAAATGGTGGAAGGCCCCTTCAAATGATGAAAGCCCCTTTCATGCAGGATGTACTTCCAAATATGAAAGGAAAAACTATGCATACTAGAGAATATACCCCTAGGCTGCCTCCTAATGAGTCAATAGGGTAAAGGTGCGCAGGCTGATCCCTAGTGTTAAATTAGGTGGCAGAATGTGCTGTTGGAGTGTGTCCCTCAGGTGAAGGACTCTTGGGTCCCCATATAGCATAGACAGGAAGTGTAGCCATAGTAATCAGTATCAACTGAACTGGTACTCCTATTAAGAACCATCAATCACATGTAGGTGACAAACAGTTTTGATCCATATCCTGCAATCTGAAGACAATGGACAACTTATTGACAAATATCAATTGGGTGTGAATTTTGTTTAACAAAAGTTCCAAATACCCACAAGTGGCAAATGGTATTGTTTTCCAAGAACAAATAAACCCAGAATCGAAGGATATTGGAAAAATATGATGCCCACCTAACACCCAATAATTCACCTGAAATTTTAGTCACAGATTGCACATCATCTGATAAAATCTGAATCCTGCTTTCTGCAAAGCAAATACAGAAGCAGCAAGCCACAGCAGTAACTTGTCTCATGAAATGGAGGAGCTGACACAGTGATTTGAGTTTGAGAATTCACCTGGTATGCACAGACTGGGCCCCAAGTGTATGAATTGTTTTCCATCCTGAAATCGTATGTCACTGCAATCTACGGCTTGCAACATTGCTGCTTGTGGGTAACAAAGTTTTTCTCCCAAGAAATAAATCTATTAATTGCCAATTCACAATATACATACAAATTGCCCATAGTTCTAGCAGTTCAACCGGCACTGTTCCACTCCAATTGTACATTGCTGAGTGGAAAAATCCTTCAAAACCTTTGGTTTTTATACACACCAGGGATCTCTAATAGCAAATGAACACGGAGGTGGCATTCTTGTCATCACAATACAAGCAGGGATGCTGATCAGGGTTGAGTTTCTTAACCAGATTCCTTACAGCCACAACTAACTGAAAATTGTCAATCGGGCCCTTGTGTTCACTCAAAATTGTTTGAATGGCATAGCTGAGAATCCCACAGCTTGGGTATACTTGGGAGGTGTCACCGGCAACCTCATCTGAGCTACAAGCACTGATCAGGATGCACTTGTTAAGGAAGGCTGCAGTAGCAAGAGTTTGTGAAGGAGAGTACCCCATTGCTGGCCTCACATATTCATTGTAATTAACATCCTTTAATCTCTGTTTGAGAAACTGAGCAGCTAGGTTGCTGCCAGTTGTGTGCAGCATTTTGTCTTCACTTCCTTCTTCCTGCCCACATAGCCACTGCTGAGGTTAAAACTTCTTGAAACACTACAGACACTCTAAATCAACGAAGGTCAACAACTCCAATAGGAAGACAATATCTTGTAAGATTCAGCAGCAACTGTTGCCTTGTATACTCAGTGAACCTGCATCAGGCCAATGGGAATAAAACAGAGAGGGGACAAGAAAGAAACTTTGGTTACACCTCCAATAGGTACAATTGAGTCAAGTTCGAACTCCTAAAAATTATTATGGGTAATGGACATACCCAAGACATGATGGTTCAAGCACAGAAATGCAAGGCATTGAGTTTGACCAATCCTAAAGTCAAACTCAATGCCTTGCATTTCTCTCCCACTCTGGAATAAATGACTCAAAGAGAATTCACAAAACCCCTGAATGAGTAGTAGTGCACAGGAATAGAAATCTAAACATTTATCTTGCAATCACTTTCCTTCCAGCATTTTTCTGTTAGAGAAAATTTGTCAACTTGATCTAGAACTGTGAATGCAGGTAACCTGCTATTCATGCTGAGTTGGGTGACTGCTAAAAAGCTCAAGCAGGGAAGAGTTTGATTTTACCTTGAGTCTGGTGAGGATAGAATTCACAAAACTCTTCACTGTGATGCTAGAGTGTTCTTTAAATATGTCATACAAATTGGTTCGAATATTGCCAATTTGCACTGGACGCTGAGCATCCTTGCTCAGCATTCTGGCCAACATGTCGGGTGGCAAACTCTTATTCACCACTTTATTCACACAAGAACCTTTACAGTCTTTCTGAAATAAATATGGGAGTGGGTAACCACTGTGATCATGTAATTTCTTCCAATTGAAATGCCCATCTGATTTCCAACTAAACAGGCCTTCTTCTTCAGTTGTGTGTCCTGAGTGGTGCAACAATGCTTGTGGGCATGAACGGCGGTGCATTCTGTGTCTGTTAGTGCACACCCACAATCAACCCAGACAACTTCAGTTGACTTTACTTGATGAGGGAAGAAGGAAGAGAGAAAAGCAAGGGGATACCTACCTCTCCAAAAAGCCTTGAGGTTCGTAAGAAGTTCCTGGCGGATTGATTCCATGGCTGCCTTCTGCATAAACAGAACTCGATTCATTACTGTTTTGGAAATGTCCAAGTTCCAAATATTCATGGAGCCCAGGAACTTGCCAGTGTTCCTCATTTAGCCATCTTCCAATTGGTTGAGGACCATGAAGCTGCTGGTATCCACTCCCAGTAGAGTTTTCCAAGTTGCTCCAGTCCTGCTGAGGTTGCCAAGGATTTGCTGACATTCCTGGGTGCTGGCCACTGCCAATCCTCTCCTCCAAATGTTGTATGAGGCCTCCACTGTTGCAGGAGTCAGCTATAAATGTAAACATGACCCCATCAGGTATCTTCTCCACAAGAACACGGAAGTCATGATCTGCTCACAAGACACAAAAACATAGTAATGAAAACCCTAATAATAATTCCCATCCTTTTCAACTCTAGCTTGGACATTGCACCTGCTCTGAAATCAAACTGGGAGAATTGGCAATGAACAACGCATGCACTTCCTGAGATAGAGATTCAAACTGTAATACTAGTTAACTGAAACTGGTAGTCACAATGTGTAAAACTCAGCTGAAGATTCCAAAACCCTTGCAGATTCCTTTGGGTAACTCTGATCTTCTTCACTTGCACTCTCTGAGAGAAGAAAAAGATTATATTTGTTTCTGGCACTGTTAGCTGTAGGAGATATGATCATGACTATAAGCATGCAAACCTGTGATGACGTTGTAGTCAGCTGTTAAAATGCCTTCCTGATAGCCCGTCTCATCAGGCTCACCCTCTGGAGGTAACTGTGGATAAACAAGCAACTCTGGACATCAGAACAATTCCTCAGTGAACAATTTTCAGAATCATCTCTCTTCATCATCTCTCTGCAACCCTACTACATGTTTGAAGCTAATTGTGAAATCCTGGTGTGAAATTATTTCTCATCTGCATGAATGTGAGAGTTTGTGCAAGTCTGAATTAGGTCAAAAGAGTTTTTTGCAAGCTCTGCATACATTTTGCAGGGACTGTAGAATGAATGCACAAACTGCTGGTGGTCGTTGTGAAAACCCTGTGAAGTGACAAAATCTATTAGATAGTTCCTTCAAAGACACCTAATCTCACTTGCAAATTAAGGAGAAGTTTGGAAGAAGAGCTTTTCAGCAGAGTACCACTACTACTACTAGGGTGGGAACGCTGGTTGAAATCTAGACATTTCCAAGAGAGCATGTGCCGCAAGAAAAATTAAAAAAATGAAGAAACCCTCATGTCATGCAGTCTGTAACCGTGAAAGGGTAATACTACTAGGGTTTTGCATTAGGGTTTGCGCATTCCTACCCGAACGCCATGGCCACTGAAGTGGAAAACCAGAACATCACCGGCCTTCACATCGCCAATTAGTCGGTGTAAATGCTCGCTGATGACTTCCCATGTAGGGAGCGTCTGTTTGCCGTCGTCGAGAAATAGGCAAATATCAGTTTCTTGGAAACCGAACCGCGTTATTAAGAGGTGACGCATTTGGCGAACATCGTTCCAACAGCCCGTAAGCTCCCTCTCTGCACCTGGATAGTTGCACCCAACTAAGAGTGCTCTCTTTCTCCCACGCATCTGTTCTAGTCCCACACGGTGGTAGACCTCTCTCTCTCTCTCTCTCTCTCTCTCGTGGCCCTTTCTTTCTCGTAGGTCTAAAGCAGGGGTTTATTGGGTCCTCTAAAAATTGTTGTGAGACTGAGATCCTCCTCGCGGCAGTCCGAATTCTTCTCGTGGGGGGACACAGCTGTCGCCAAAAGACTGGTGCATTGTATGGGTTTTAGCCACTGCCTGCCCAGCACAGACAACAACCTACTATTGTCTGTCCTTCTCAGGACCTTCCTTCCTGCCAATCGCCGACGACAACCCACTGTTGTCTGTGGTTCTCAGGATCTTCCTTCCTTCCTTGCTTCCTTCATTCCTGCGAATGGCCGACAACGACCCGGCCGGCGCAAGTATCTATATGCCGCGTGATGGTCGACCAAATTCCAGATCAAAGTCAGCAGTTGTACGTCACATGACTTTACGTGCCTGTCAGAGTTTTGGACGTTGACATTTTTTCTTATTGTCTCGGTGTTTTTATTTCCCGGAAATTTTTATTTATTTGTCGTTTTTTTGGGCAAAACAATTGGGAACGTTGTGGAAATTTCTATTTTTCTACTGTAAATGAGATTACTTTTGCCTAATTTTTTGGAGGAAATTCGCCAATTTTTCGATTTTAAAAAATTGAGAGAAAAAATCCTACTGCTGATCAGCAATTTGGTTTTTGGTTGCCAATTCTGTATTTTTAGGCAAAGATTTATGCATTTAGTTAAACAGATTTTCAAAATTTTAAATCGTCAATGAGAATTTGTTTGGAAATTCAATTGTGTTTAATGATTCAAATTATTTTTAATTCCTTAGATCATGTTCAATTGAAGTAAGACAAAAATTGATTTGGGTCCAAACAAATTAAGGTGTACTTGGCAAGGCAATAAGGAGGCACCTTTAAGATATATGATTAGTCTTTGTTTTCAAACCATAATTGAAATTCACACAATGGAATTTTCTTGAGATTCACATATTTAAATGCACCAAAAAAAATTTAAATTTTTGAAAATTTTATTATTTAAAAAGTGATGATAGGCTCCAAATGCATTCAAAGGAGCCAAAAACATTAATTCATTTAAGAATTATATATTTTTTGTTTAAACATTTTTTCATAAAAAATGTTTTTTGGATGAATGTTTTTGCAACTTGTTATTTAAATTTTCTTATAGTTGTTCCAATATATCACATGCTATATGTTAGTCATTGTTAAATACATATGACTTTTTCAAAGTATGAAAATTTTATCAAATTATGCATTTTGTCTTAAAAGTTGATCACAATTTCAAATCATACCAAAATATGTTTGTTACTTGACAATTCATTTTCTTATATTACGAGCTACAATTTTGTTTTATACATCATGTACATTATATACCCCATTTACATGTGGTAAAAGACTTTTGAAATTCAAATATATTGAAATATATATTTGAAATTTAAAAATTTAAAATTTTCACAAATTTTAAATTGTGAAGTTTTTTTTAGTGTGGTGAATAGGTTCTTTATTATTTAAATTTTATATCATCAATCTTTTTTTTGTGAAACAAGAAATAAGAATATTTTGTCAATTTGTTTTTATATGACATAGGTGTTCACATTGAAAAGTCTTGATTAAAAGCAAAAACCTAATAATTGGACCATGGATTTTTAATTTGAATATTTTAGGTGAAAGCAAGTAAAGTGGATTTTAAAAAAAAAACCTAAGGCTTGGTCATCTATTTGAAATGTAAACAAAAAGTAGCAACAAAACTTGTTAAGTGTGTTAGTTTAGCTATTTGGTTAGCTTGCAACTAGTTAGGGATAAATTAGGTTAGCTTACTTATTTGAATTTTATTTTGAATATATTCAAGTGTGAACATGGTTTAGGATATTTTTGTTGATGGCATATAGTACTAGATTGTGTGATCTTGAATCATTTTCATGAATTGAGATTCTATATCACATAGGTTTTGTTATTATAGTTTTTTTTTGCATAGTTTTTGTTGGGTTTTGCTTTGTGTTTTTTGAGCTTGAATTCTTGTTATGTGTTGCAACTGAGTTGTGTCTTTTTATTTGGATATGGTGTACCATTCAAGGTATTTTTATATTACGTCTTGTATGTGTGGTGATAACATGGTTGTAGGCACCAACATAAGAACACATGATAAACTCATCATCAAACTATTATACATTGAATGTCTTTATTTCAAGGTTCAAAGAAAAGATAATTTTTCATTATTATGCATTAATTTTTAAAGTTCACATTGTGAAAGTACAACTTAAAAATACTAGTAATTTTGAAGTTCATTTTTTGTAGTGTGAAATTTTGTAAACTATTTGTTAAATATGTTCAACAAATAAAAAGTAAAATAAAATTTTGATGGGAATGTAAAAAAAAGTAACGATATTTATATCCTAACCAAATATAATTTCATTTCATCGAGTATTTTGTATTGAAAACTCCCAACCACAAGTTTACCATCCAATAAATTTAAAAGATTATTTATTTAGTTGTTTTTCAAAACTTATTTTTTAATATTTTTTTGGAAGTAATTTAAAAAAAATTATTACAAATTTTTTCCATCTTATTTCCATTCATTTTTATGTTACTTTTGTAAATATTAAATGTTTAATTCTTGATTTTATTCTTTGAATAGGAATATCAATTTATTTCGAAACTAAATATTTACATGCATTATGGTTATAACAATTACAATAAGTTCTAGCATGTACTAACTATTAAATCTTGAAATATATACATATTTTATCTACATGTATCAAAATAGAATCCAAATTGTTCCATATCCAAGTTCCTACTTAAGATTTCAAGAAAGTGTAAAAGCTTTCAAAAAAATTATTCAAATAAGAATGTACTAAATCAAAACATATGAAATGAAATGGTTTCAAGTTTTCTTCCAAAACAAAATTCAAATCCAATAACTAACTAACTTCTTGAATAATTAGCTACTACATCTTCCGTGTTGCCCTATGTATAATCATGTCATTTCAATTGGAGAACTCGTTGTCTCCACCTACTACACTATGAATGCCTAATCAATAAATTTATCAATTAAATCAATAGTAATCATTTGTTGTAAATCGTTTTGAATAAAGACATGTATGTATCTAGTCCTTCCTACTTGCAGAAGGTGCATTGCTCATGGTTAAACATTCTTGTTGACCTTGGAACAATGTTTAGTTTGTAGTTCCTTGGGAATGTAAGTAAGGGCACCATTCTTGAAATTTGTCGCATAATTATTGGAGCACTATAATGAGTTTTAGATGTCACTAGTGCCACTTCAGCCACTATTGGATTTCCCCTATGTAAGTTTACTTGTTGGGTCACTATATGTTTTAGCCCAATTGGTGGTTGTGAAAAATAAACCATTGATTGCATAATTGGATATGTCTATATGTTCAAAACTTGAATTTCTAGGACACATGTCACCAAATTTAATTTATCCATCTCATCATCATGCATGCATGCTAGTAAACAAGTTGTGTTCAGTGATGATAATCTAGAATCCCAAATGATGAAATAGAAGTTAGAGGTTCCTATATTTTATTAATGATTTCCTTTTGAGGAATTGGTTCCCACACAACAAGTAATGTACATTTAGATTTGGAACTTGGTGTGGCTAAATTCATGATTACATGTTCATGTTTTCATGCTTTGGTGAGTCAAAATTGTTAGGATATAGATTTTGAAACTTGTTCGTTTCATTAATATGCATCCACCACAAAAACCATTTCGACTTTGGGTGGGTCATGTTGGTGGTGTCTAGGTAGCAACCTAACATGTGTTGATTACACATTACAAATTTGTTCTTCCCTTGTTATAGAAGTTGTGTTTAGATGAAACATGTGGTTCATAAAGATTTGAATGTTGAAGTGTTGAAAAAAGGCCTCTTTTGTGTATTTGACACTAAAGGGATCCACATTGCGTTAATACTTTGTCAACTTTCAACTTGCAACAAAAAAGTATGGTGCATAGTTTGCATTGTATTTTGGCCTTTCGGTGTTCTTAATTTTGGGCCTTGGGTTTTGATAAATCTTGCTTTGAAAAAATGCTTGACATACCTCAATTAAACACCAAATGCTTGGAGTGAACTTATGAATAAAAATCAAGTACATGTTAAGCTTCCCTCCATCGAATCTATTGATGGTATGAAAACCTCCTAAGATTTCAGTGGTTGTGATGTTGGTTGTTTGTTGTGATGAGTGAAGTTGCTCCTGGGAACCTTCATTTCCGATATGCTATTGTAGATTCAATAAACTTAGTAAACCAATGTCAAGTCTTGTTGATGCATTCACAGTGATGGAATTAGTCTTGTTGAGCTACATTTCAATTCAACAAGCTAAATCTTTTCTTTTTCATCAAAGCATGGAGGTTTGTTAAGAAAAGCTTATGCACATGAGATTGAAATTTGAATTTGATTTTGGTACCACCCAAAGCTTCCCTCCCCATCGTCAAATTCAATTCCATCCAAGTTGAACATGGGCTTCAACTCGATGTTGAACTTCTTGTCACACTTGCCCTTTTTTACAAAATGGAACACGAGTTTTGATGAAATCACTAATAAAAAAATGTTAATTTGCGATTATAATTTGGGATTAAAAAATAGTTGCAAAAAAATTTCAACTAAAATTTTCATAGTTGCATAAGTGAAGTCACATTGAACTTTTAGTCATAAATGATGACTCATCATGATGTTAGCACATTTCTCATGAATGAAGTGTATGGTTAATGTATACACTCCCATCCTTTTACTAACGTATAACATTTGTAGCTACTAATCATTTTTTTCTAACTAGGAATTGCCATCTGTCAACATGACATTTTTTGGGGAATTTTTATTATTATTGAAATATTAATCTAGGCCATCCATTATGGATGACCATAGATTTCAACACAATTTTTAATCAAATTTTGCTACATGAGAAAACTTGGAATATTTTATAGATGATATTATATGATATATAATTCTAGAAAGTCAACATGGTCCAATTTCGACATTTTACATCATGACAATTGGACAAATGAAAATTTGACACATGGCATTAAGAAATTTTTTGGATGCAAATTAATTTTTATTGAAATATTGATTTCAACCATCCATTATCATTGTTCAATTTAGATGTGTATAAATTGTGACATGTGGCACAATAAATTTTTTTACCATGTGGCGTATTGATTGAATTTTGAAAAAATTAAATAAAAAAAATATTTATCTACATAGGTAGGTAGGTAAAACTAGGTTTGATATATACTTACTTAGGCTATTTATTTACTCACTTACTTACCAAGGTAAAAAGGTAGGTGAATTAAAAAGTAACCATGTAAATGTTTTTATTTTATTTTATTTTCTACCTTTAGGGTTAAACTTCTTTGAATTCAGCCCAAATGTGATATGATTTTAAATGTGAAATCAAAAGAGAAAATGCCTTTTAAATATACTTTATAAGATATTATTAAAAGATGAAACATATGGGTTAATGTTTTAGTTGCATTTTAGTTGCAAATTGACTTGCAAATAAAAAAGATTTTCACACAAGCTTTGTGTTTATTTTTAATTTTGTAAATTATACAACAAAATAGATAAGAAATAAATAACCAAACTAGTTAATCAATTAATTAACTAGTAACTAATTACCTACCCACCCACTAATATTACATTTAATTTTTTTTAAAAATGTTTTACAAACTAGCAATGATCATTATATTTTCATAGATTTCAATAACGTCAATTGGTTCATAGTGATAATTCAAAACTACTAGTAACTATTTCAAAAAACAATATTTTTATTTCATTAATTACTTAAACAAAACTACTATTTTCACCTTTGAAAATAAACCTTTTCAAATGTTAATGATCAATTAATTAAACAAAACCTAACTAGGTTTTAATTGACTATTTAACAAAATAAACTATCAATTAATTGGTAATTCCTGAATATTAACCACAAATTATTAAAATTTTAACTTATTAAGTTAATTAGTAGATACTAAATAAATTTTAATTAATCATTAATTTTAACTAAATAATTGAACTCATGAATCATTAATTATTTAAAATTTTATATTAATATAAAATATGAAATAATTAGAATTTATTGACTATTAACCATAATATTTTCTATTTTTAAATATTAAAATAATAATAATAATGAATTTATGAATTTGTTAATTAAATATTCAATCAGTTTTAATTATTCATTAATAGTAACTAGAAAATTGAATTTTTGAAGTATTTATTATTTATTATTCATTGGCTGACTAAATATTTACTAATTAATAGTCATTAGCTATTAACCATAATTCTTGATTAACTAACTAAATCAGATTATCGAGATATTTCAGAATTAATTAAGTATTGAATGATCAGATAATTACTTATCTGATTAAGTAGTCAAAAAGTTTAATTTATCTGATTGATTATTCAGAAGAATCATTTATTTCATAATAACTTTTTAAAAATATTAATTAATAATGAATAAACTATTGGAAAATCATTCATTGATAAATATTATTTATTAACTTATTGACTTGCAAATATATTAAATGGCTTTGAATTAATTAAATACTTTTTCATATTTCTTGATTAATAAATTAATTAATATGAATAATCCATGAATTATAATGAATAATTATTGTATCAATTTATGATCTAATATTTAATGAATCAACTAATGTTTTTGAAGTAACTTATAAATAATATGATTATTTAATCATGTGGTATTAAATAGAATATAATTAAATGGTTAAATAAAATTATTTATTTTCATAGTTTATACTAACTATTCAATTATTCAATAATAATAATTTATCAAGAATTAATGCCTATTTAATACATATATCTTATTAATACGACCTCACTATTATAAGTTAATGATACCTTAATAAAAGATGGTATATTTTTAAATGAACCATACAAAATCAAATTGAAATTTTTTCATGCCAATATACCTATAATATGGGCAAATATATGTTTAATATACCTTGAATAAAAGGTAATTAATATACTTTTCATGTAGTTCACAAAACCCATATGTACATTAAATGTGTAAGCACATAATAATAACTAGCCAAGTTAAAACTAATTTTGCAATTAACTGAACATAGGAGCCCATTCGTGAATGAAAAATCCAAGAAGTTAATCAATGTGGAAGGATGTGCGATTTCGTAGTTGCACCATAATCACAAAAATACTTTTAAATTTTAAAAGATGGTGACTAGTTGTAAAAATAATAAAACAAATTGAATGGTTACATATTACAAGTTTTCTAGTAGTGAATGATTTTTTTTTAAAGTTTTTGATTTCATGGTTAAAATGTTTTTTCTCCTTTCAAATAAAAGACACCTCTTAGGTTTGGGCATATTATCACCTTCAACATGTTCTCCTTGAGTTTTTTATTATTAAGCTTTTCATGTGGCTTGCCTATACCATCATTAGTAGCAAAGTACCCTGTACCTTACACTAGTTGGTTCCATCCCACCTTCCTTTAATGGGCATGGATAACCCTACAAATAAAAAGAAAGGATTCAAACAAAGTAGACCAAAAAAGGGGAGGAGGATATTGATGATATTTGCAAGAGTGGAGAAATCCAAGTGGAGGAATATTTCTAACCTTGACTCATTTAACAATTGTCTTGGGGTTTTGGATTTATTAATGATTGATTTTGTGTATAACAAAGAGCACATTTATGCATCATTTTTACTTATGCAACTTTTATTAGTATGCCCTAGATCCAAAAAGATTGATGATTTTTTATATAAGCATAGTTAGTATTGCATTGTACTACGATATATGATTTTATCCAACACATTTTTAAAGGAGGCAAAGGTGGCTAGGTGTGTCCAACCCATAGTTGACAAATGGCAACCTTTCAAATTTGAAAACATTTTGTTAAAGCTAGGTGTCAATGTTTTTGGTATTAAAAATTGTTACTTTATGAATTTTTTGGTAAATAGTTGTTGGTTACAAGACTCTTATCATTATTCAATTTGCAAGCTATTACATTGAAGTAAAAGTAAAATTCTTGGTAATCAAATGCAAAAGAAAGCAATGAAGCCACCATTAATGTTCATTAATAAAAATTCCATTGACTACAAGTACAATCTCTTGGGGGATTTGAAGCCTAGGGTGAAAAGCACACTATAGGGAAAGGGGGGGGGGTAAGCCAAAAATAAAATAAAATTTTGGGGTATATTTTTGTATATTTGGGGGGGGAATTCTTCTTTGATTCATTTAATGTTTTGATAAATATATATAATGAATTTTGATACGAAGTCCTTCAACATAATTCTTGTCATCCTTCAAATGAAAATAATTTTTCAACAAATCTTTTTTTCAACACATTTATGTTCATTTGAATGAAAAACTTGTGGGTGTAGTCATAATCAAATGAGCCAAAAAGGGTGTTGGATGATGAAGAAAAACACTCAAAATTGAATAAATATTTATGTATTACCATTAAAAACCATGGCAATCATGACAAGTTGTTGTTTTTTCATTAACTATAATCATACTAAAAGCAAAACCAATAGTGGCAAAAGGCTTACCTATGGCTATCGTAGTAAAGTATTGTGAACCCAAACTTAATCAACAAAATGGAAGCATTGTTAAAAGAGTCCCAAGGGATTGGAGCAAAGGAATTCATTGTGTGAACAAAGTTCCAAGACCTAACCCTCCACATTGCACATACTGCCATTAAATTGGACATCAAATCAATGAGTGTCCATTTATTGAAAATAATGTGAAACAAGGATTTACTGAACATTTTTAGAATTTAAATTGAAAACCTACAAAAACAAATCACCATGGACATGTTGAGCTAGATGATCTATACCATGAGAGGGTCAAAATTCTAGATAGATTCAAAAAACAGATTTGGAAAGATAATGACACACCCCAAACTCCTTAAAAGACTCAAATGTAAATTCCAAAGTGAAAACAACGAAAGAATAAAAAGTTGAGGTACATTCCCTCATTCATATCACTTTTGAGGGGGTAAGAGGGGCGTGCTAAAACTCTGTGATGGGGATTAAGACAAGTGACAAGCAGTTCAATTATTCATATTGATCTACACAAACTAAACAACAAGTTGGTTAGTGCATAATTGAAGCATTTTTAATGCACGAACGAACCACGAACACACATGATTCACAACATTTTGAACCCTAACCTTTCTTTTGAACATGACTTGTGTTATAAGTAATCAAATGGATAATGCGACCCCATTTTAAACATCTAAGTGTTAAAAGTTTTTCAATGCTATAAAAAAAAATTAATTTAATGAGTTTTGACCCTTCAAAAGGTTTTTTAAAGATTCGGAAATCCATTGGGATTCCAACTCTCAAAATGGGAATCCCTTTGGGAATTTGTGGGTTCATTCCTTCACACTTTCCCACACTTCCAAAAGTGCGAATGTGACTCCCAAGTTGCATTCCCAACCCACACCTTTCCATGCCATTGCCTTGGTTACGAACCCAAGGTTAGGGTCATGATAAATAACAAAATGGAAATGTAAACTTAGACTATGGCAAATATAGTACCAATTTTTGTAGTTCCTATGCCAAATTTGTTATACCACAACAATGTTGAAGTTACTTATCCAAGAACTTTCAATTTTAGAATGGAACCAATAAGATCTGTACCATTATATTATATGGCAATGCTTTAGTCTATGGTTATAATTACTAAACTCCATTTGTAACAACACTAACCCGTACTATTGTTGGTATGAGGTCCAGACCTTAGATTTTAAGGGAAACAAAACTTATCAATGTGCATACAGAGATGCTTAAAAAGGTGGACAAAATTTTTGCTAAACAACCATTAGATCCAAGAGGATGAAGGTTAAACCCACCAAAACCATTAGGACCTCCAAAACCTTAAGGATATTTTGGATTGTCAATGATGAATACAAGCAAACCACCATTACCATCAAACAAACCTTATCGTAGGCCACTTAATTATCATAAGTATGTGAAGGATTATGACCCAGATGCTCATGTCAAAGTTTTTAAGGCAACCATTAAATCAAATGGTGAAACAGAAGATGCAGAGATTGTTAATTTGTTTAGTTTTGCCTTCAAAGATACTATGTTTGATTAGTGTAATAATTACATGAGAGATTATCCATATTATACTTTTGCAAAATTAAAATTAATTTTTTGTAAAAAATTCAAAATAGTTCAAAATGATGAACAAGTCTATCTATAGTTTAAAAAATGAAATAGGAAAAAAATGAAAAAGTGGAAATTTATTATGAGAGATTATTGAAGTTAGCCAATAATCTTCAACATAAAACAACAAATAGTTTCTTAATTACTATTTTCAAATCTGGATTACAACCACATTTGCATGTAATAATAACAGGCATGAAGAGAGAAACTATGCAACATAAGGAAGCAACTTTGGTATATGAAGAAGGATTTTATGAAGTAGAGGCTATAAACAATCTATTGGTACCACATAATATTAAGATAATATTATGTGGTACCAATAAATTAATTCAAAAATCGCAGAAAATTATAGGAAAAATAGGACTATATTGTACAAACTATCACAAGACAAATCATAATGTTGAAAACTATAGATTCAAAAGAAAGGAAGACTTTGTTCCTGTAGTTTCTGACGTTACCACTCACCAAATCAAAATACAAAGACTTGTGAGGTATTCATGTCATATCTGTGGTGACACTGGACATATGTTTAATTACAAGTATTGGTTCAACTCCTTTGGACATTTTAATGCCCTGAGTTGTGGTTTCTTATTCAACCACATAATGAATTATAGGTTCAAAATTTTGAGCTCTTTCTCAAGCTTTTCATCTTCATGTTCTTTTCAATAATAAGGAGGTGAAATTGATCTGTACCTTGGTACTATTTCCTTTCTTTTTGACCTGTTGAATTTATGTTCTTTTTCATATATCAGAACATTAAAATATGTTATTGCATTAGACTTGGTGATTCTAGCGCAACTTTTTGTTGAGGTTTAGATTCCTGATTCCTTCATTTAAACCCAACTTGTGAGTTCACATTTTTAATTTGATGTTTTTATTTCTTGGAGTTTCGTTGTAGACTATTGGTGTGCTTTTGCGTTTCACTAATTTGCATGTCACGAAAAATATTGATGTTGCTTGAGGCATTATGTGACTTGCAGGTCTTTTTTTTATCCATAGATTTTTTTTTCAGATTGAAAAACTCTTTTAGGTGTTATAGATAGCTGATTTATTTGATTTGCATTCAAATTGTTATTGATGGTAGTGCCATTTTCCACTTGTTCATGTACTACAACATGATCTAATTGTTTATTTAAACTTCTAATTACAATTATATTTTCCATCTTTTCAAAATTCAAATCTAAACAAACTTTTACATTCTAACAAAATCCTCACAATTAACAACTCTGCTTCTTGGACAAAAACTTATGATCAAGATTTGAAAAAAATTGCAAAAAATGAAATTAAATTTCATTATCAAATTTTAGAAACAAAAATTCCAATAACAAGATATAAATAACATTTTGAATTTCAATTTGAATTTTGGCCTTAGGATGGTTGCCAAATGGTAAATATAAATTTTTTAATCCTATATTCTGATCTAAATCTAGATTAAAACATATTATGAAATTAATTAAATAAAATCTATTCATTCATATCTACTCATATTTAGATTCAAAACTTTAATCCAATCATGAAAGTATGAAAAAAAACATCAAAACAACAAATTTGGCTATGGAATTGAAGCTTTTCCGGAAAAACAAAATACTCTTGTTTCATATTCCCACAAAATTCCATGGTCTACAATAATCTTACAATCCTTTTTTCTTCCAAAAATGATCATCTTAAAATAGTCCTATGATCAATTCAAATTCAAATGGTGATAAAAGCTATGTAAACTAGTTAGTTACTCCTAAAACAATAACTAGGTAAACAAATATATAGTAATTAACTATTACAATGAATAATTACCCCCTTAATAGAAGCCTTCAACCCTTGACAACAAAAAGGTTTTGGACATGGTGAATTTGTTTCGAACAAAAATTCTACAGTGTAATTTGAAATTGGAACTCATGTCCAAAGGTTTTTTTGGTGATGGATTTTTGCCATTTGGTGACAAAAAAAAAAGGGTGTTGCAATTTGTCCAAAGGCTATTTTGAAAAAAAAGGCCATAAGTCACCATATTCAAGGAAAAAAAAGAATTAAACTCACCATATTTAGACCATAAGTTCTTATATGTCACTAATATATAGTGGGGTTTGAAAACATTTCTACTTTCCTCTCTAACCTCTTTAGGCTAGATCCTATTTTGGATGATTATTAGTACGCATCCACTTCAAAAAATTGGAAAAAAACCTTGCTCATGTTAGTTTCAAATTGAAATACATAAAATGCAAAAGAAAGTGAAAATTTCTTTACATTCAATTACTAAAATGCATCAATGAAATATTAAAATTTTAAAAAGAATTATTTAAAGAGTTTTAAATCTCATGACAATGCTCTTTATTCATAAATGTTGTCGTTTATGAGATCTTAGAATAGCCATATTTTCAAAAACATTTGTTGACAATATGTATAATTAACCTTTGATGCATTCCACAAAAGATAATATATTGTTCATCATGCCAGTTCAATGCCCCATATGAAAACTTGTTTACTACCTTCACATACAAAGGACGAGAGTGTGATAAGATGTTGGTACCAATGTTTTGTTTTTCTGTGAAATTTCAACACTCCATGACAAAAAAATGAAAGCTAGTGCAAATCAGATTCTTTTTGAACTTGGGTTGAAAAAGATTGAACCCAGATTCTTGTACAATTTTGAGAAGTGTTTTAACCATGATCTCAAAAGAAATGAAATCATGAAAAATCTCTAGATAAAATATTTCAAAAAAACAAAATCATGAAATGATTTGTAAATAATATTTCTTCACGTGAACTTTGATAATCTTTATTTTGGCTATACAAAACATTTGATAGCTACGATTTATGTTGTAATAACATTGTGATTCTCAAAGTCACATAATGTTGAACTCTATGATCTTGTTTTTGTCATAAATGGTTTTGCAATGTTGTACCGAATTCATACCAATTAGAGGATAAATAATAAAATATATAATTCTATAAAAATGTTTGAAATTTTGACTAGGGCCGAATTTGACACAAACATATTGTAGATGGGATCATTTCTAGGTAGGACTTTTATCATTATATATAATCCTCTACTTTCCAAAGACAAAACATTTTAAATATTCATGTGTAACAAAGGGTGCACAAACTTCATAAGAAGAAGATATACTACTTAATCAATTGTCCTTACAACAACTACATAGCTAAAATATTCTCATGAAATCATTACCCAAGGTCAAGTTGGAAAGCTCAAGGTGAAAAGCTATCATCACCTTAGCACATTTTCACACTCAACTCTCCATAATTGCAATGTACAAGGAGTAAATTACATGTAGCAGCTCAATCCACACACACTAAGAATGGTCGAGGGAGGGACGGGTATTTGTTTACCCATTGCATCTTTTGCCAAGATGACAAGACATCTTTTGAAGTAGGGGTAGACAATGAGCTTCCCAAGCTAGAGTTAACATTTGTTGATGATAGTTCTAAAAAAACTGTCCAAAGTTTTATACAAAGAAGAGCAAAGTGATGATAGACTTTTGAGAGCACTTGAAAATGTGGGCATTTTTTCCAGAAAAAAATAAAAAATAAAAATCTCTCTCATCTTTTAGCAATTTAGAAGGAAAAAACCCAGACATCTAGGACAAAATATTCCAAAAAAAATAAATAAATTGTTGCAGTGAAGAAAATATAAAAATCTTCAAAAGAAATTATCCCACATTTGATATGAGAAAAGAGCACATTTGCCAAAAGATGCTCTTTCTTAGGCCAAGGCACCTCAACATCACCAAAATCAATAGCAAAATATATTACAGTATCTGATACTGATAATTGGCACTTATTGCTAAAATAATTATTAATTAAAAAAAAACTCAGGTTCAACAGCTGTTTTCTTAATTTCTGCATCTTTTGACTGTTTAAGAATTATAATAAAATGCATTACATAATTAAAAAATACATCACCATCCAGACTCCAGAAACCTCCTTTCATTTTGTGTGAAATTTTGCACTGTTGCAAAATTTGGGAAATTTTCTATCAAAAATTCAATGATTTTTTGAAAAGATTGCCCAAGATTAAAAAAAATTCCAATTAAAAAAAAAAGAAAAAACCAACCAGATTCCTATATATTGTTCAAATAAGGTGCTTAATTTTTTCCCTTTCATATTTTGTTAATACCCAAATTTGGCTAAATTGGCTTATGGAAGATCATCACCTTGGCTATATCACAAACTTGGAAAAAATTACACTGAGCAGAAGTCCTGGTAACCTTAGAAGTTGTGGCCCCCTTTGCTAAGAAGTTTTGGGGCTCAATTCTCAGGACTGTGTAGATTCTGGGTTCTATTCTCAGGATCTTGGCTTGGGGTTTAGGGTTCAGGAATTCAACTTGAGACTGCGTAGATTCTGGGTTCAATTCTCAGGATCTGGGCTTGGGGTTTAGGGTTCAGGAATTCAGCTTGAGACTGTGTAGATTAGTGGTTCAATTCTCAGGATCTCAGCTTGGGGACAGTGTAGATTCTGGTTCAATTCTCAATTTTTCCCCTTTAGATTTCAGTTCTATACTCAGGATTTTGGCTTTGGACAGAGGAGATTGGGTTCAAATCTCGGGATTTTGGCTCGGGACAGTGTAGATTAGGGTTCAAATCTCAGGATTTTGGATTGGGACTGTGTAGATTTGGGGTCAAATCTGAGGCTTTTGGCTTGGGACAGTGTTCAGTTCTCAGGAGTTTGGCTTGGGACAAATCCACCAGTGACAAGAATTTTGAGGCGTGACAACCTGATGCTTGTAATTCAGAGACACACAAAAAAGAATTGAGACCTTGCTGAAATGTTTGTGCACAAACATTCATTCTTCCCAAAAGTTTCCAGTCATAAGATTTGTTCAAAACGAAGTCCCCTGGTTCAATTCTCTTGGATTGATTTCAGAGCTGTGATGGAGAAGGTGTAAGTAAAAACTGTCCTTTAACATTTCAGAGCTGTGCTGATCAAGGTATAAGTAACAAGTTGAGAATTTCAGAGTTCTGTGATGTTGAAGAAGATGTAAGTAAAGCAGTTCTTCTGATGAAGAAAAACTCAAAATAAATTGCACCTGCAAACACTCATGAAGAAGCAATGGTGCACATTAGAATTAGTCCAGTTCACGCTTACCTTTGTAAGTTGTGAACTTGTATATTGTATTTTACAAAGCACTAGGAGTTCACATAAGCTTGCTCCAACTTCCCACAAGTCTTGTTTGGTACAGTACTGGGGAGTGAGCTAAGGCTAAGCTAAGCTGCTCTAGCCTCTAGGAAGAGCTGATCACAGCTCTAGATTCTATATATTTTGTGTATTGATGAAGCTTTTGAACACTGTTTTTAAACTAAGGTGTAATCAGCACTGGTTCCTCGAATATGTTTGGTGATCTTGGGTTGCTGCTGCTGCAGCTGCACCATTGTTGGCAAATTACTTGTAGCTAAATTGTTGTAATCGCTACTCATGCCTCGAACATGTTTGGTGATTTTGGGTTGCACCATCGCCATGGTTGGAAGCTTGAGTTGTGCATGTATGTGTGGTATTCGCTCCAACAGCAAGTAAATGAAAGAGATCATTGCTACTTGAACTGAGAATGCAATTGTTATCCCCTGCTAGTAGGTAGCATCACACAACAGCAAGCAAAGCTGCTGGTCAGTCACTCTTCAAATGCATGATTTGCTCAAGCTTCATCTTCTAATTCTTTGTCTCAATTTGCGCAACTAGATTGATTAGCAGCTGATGATCCATGACCCTACGCCCTTGAAAACACTTCATTATTGTTGATCAGCTCATATTGTGCGGAGCTATTGATACTTACCTTTAATGTGCCGACTTCAGGCCAGTCTTCAATGTACAAGGCAAAGCCCAGAAAGATGTTATACCATCCAAGAAGAACAGCAGATGTGCCAAACACCCAATGTATCACATACCACACAGCTCTCAAACTGTGACCCCTGCACATGTGTGTGAACCAAGGCGGTTCAGAACTAGTTAGAGCAATAAGTGCTGCAGGCCTAATGCATCCATCTGGTTGTTACAATACTAGGGGTTGTACTCACATTGCATCATAGCCTACCATATAGACATCATCAGGTGGAGGGTTTTTTTTTCCTCTTGCAAAAATCTGCAGCTGGGGTTTTGCTTTTTGGTTTCAGATTCCAAAGATGTGCGTGAGTCAGGTAATTGTTTTAGAGATTAGCTAGTGAAGGCGAGATTAAAGAGGAGCATGAGACGCAGTGGAAGCTCCATAAAGTACTTATGAGGTCGAATCAGGCCGAGTAGAGGTTGAGCCCAGATGAGACATCCGACTGCAAGTCCTAGCTTGGCGTGCAGGCTATCATACAGGGCATCGAACTTGCTCAAACCTATAGCAATTCCTGTCGTTGCCGCTGCCACTCCCAGCATCTGCACAGTTCACAATGCAACAGATCCACATTCGTGATCTATACACTGTACTGCAGCAAATGCTCTTGATCTGATCAAATGCTTACTAAAACAGTGTTGAAGTACAGGGATTGCAATGCAGTTGGTTTTGCAGCTGGATAAGTCTAAATCACATGTATAATTTCGAGTTCTGGTTTGAATACTAAACATCTAGAGCATGAAAGATCGACCCTAGTGCAGGGAAATATGCGATTCCCGCAACAGAGAATATACTAAGGTCTTCATTTCCTGTACGTTGCAAAAAGAGGAATCTCCTAGCTAGTTCTTCGGCGGCTTGATGGAGATCAGGATTCAGGCAGCTGATTTATACCCACCTCAAGGATCCGATGGGCATGGAACCATTGCAATGGAAAGGAAAGCTGGCCGTATTTGGAGATGAGAACACCGCCAGGGAAAAACAAACCGAAAGCCATCCAAAGGAGCCATCCGTGGGCCGTGTACCAGCCGATGGCAGGAGAAGCACTATCTGCACTGGTACTTGGTTCGGGTGACAAGGCAGCAGCTATGTCGATTCGAGTACCAAACGCGACTGTAACTCCTGATCCATCTGCTGCTGCTGCTACTGTCGAAGTAACCATACACAATGCGATGATCACTAGAGCGACAACAGCAGTAATCCTTCCCATCCTCCACTCAGCTACTCGTCCCCTGGAAGTCCTTGAACATGCCATCGCAAGTCTTACACTGTAGAATCACCACCACCACCACCACCACCACTACTTGCTGCAAGTGTACTAAGAATCTTCCAATAGCTAAGAAAATAATTTCTCTCTGCAGTTTTCGATCAGGCGCTCTTCACGACAACCTAAGAAACTCTAGATCTGCAACTGGCTGTTAATACTTATGACATACACATAAATAAATAAGCAAAAAACCAAAAAAAAAATCTCCCGGGCCGATACTTGTCCTCTCGTATATGCGCCGGCCTGATCTTGGGCATAACACCGTCGACTTGTTTGCAGCGTATCTAGCTAGCTAGGTTTGTCAACGCCGGAAGCTGGGCGCCGGATTTACAGCAATCAATACACACAGCTGATTGCACGATTTCAAGCTGGAGGTCGCATTTGCTCTGACTAATAATGTGCACAGGAGGTCGGAGGATGAGGCAATAAGTAGAGTTAGTAGCTGAGGAATTGTGAGCCGCTGCTGCCCAGTGCCGGTGTTATTGGAAGATGGAAGAAGCTGAAGAAAGAAGAAGACGAGCAATCCGAGCGCTGCTACTAAATTCATTCATGTGCGTTTTATAAATTCCGTCAGCGTCAATCATGGCCTACATTTGCGTCAAGTGGCCTGCACGCTCCATCAACATTCCCCCATCATCTCAGCCTCTTTCTTTTGCCATTCCTGCGGCGCTGCGGGCGCACATGGAAGGAATCGTTTGTTCCCCCTCCACTGCTTCCATCCTTTTTCCTTCCACTAAACTTCCATCCAGTTAGCCTTCTTCTTACAGTGTTTCTTTCAGGGGGTTTCTGTTTGTAGCTGAATTAATTGGCGATCATTAAATTGGAAATTGTAGAAAATTTAGTGGCGTGATGATCATCCCCTGCGAAGATTTAGCCAAATCTGACTGGCTATTCACTAGAAAATAATAAAAGTACAAATCTTTTAATCATCCTTCTATATGTTTAGTTACATAATGAAAAACCACATACATGAATCTGGCGAAATTAACTTATTTTGTTTTCCTGTAATGTAACCTATTTAATACTGTAATACCTTGGCAGCTTTCGCACTAATGTGTTGAATAATTAATATAATTTAAAGTTTCTGATTCGGCACTTGAGTTTTTGATCTTGAAAATTTTGGCATACAAGGAATAAATACAATGTAATCAATAAATATTTCACAAAATTCTTGTTGTTTTTTTTGCTTATTAAGTCTATGTTATTTGGGTTCAAGTTTGGCTGCCCAAATATTTGATTTGAATTACATTTTGATTGAATTTTCAAAATTTTCAACATAAAATACTTTTTTTTTGAAAATTTTGACAAAATGAATGGTGTAGGACTTATTCCTATCTTCTATTTATTGGTAGAGCCCCGGTCCACTATGCTGGGTAAGAGTAGGGTAACACCCCCGTGGTGGGTTGTTCCATAAATAAGTGCCCACTTGATGTGGAGCCGAGGGGTGCTTATTTTGGGAACATCCCAGTTTAATGGCATCACCCAATGTAAAGCACTAGCAGAAAATTTCTTAAATTTTTTTTCCCACTGGGTACCATGGTAGAACAAAGTGAAATGGCCACCAAAGCATGTATTTCACTTTTCATAACAGCCTACCCTTTGCCAAGGAGAAATTCCACTGGGGAATCTGCCCTCTAGATACACTTGGAATTTTCTAAGGTACCAGGCAGAGTTTTCTTTTCTGGCAATCTATGGCCAGATTTTGATCTTGGCCAGGGAGGTGCAACCAGGCTAAGAGGAGGATTCTACTTTGTTTCGCCATGATTGTTGTTCCATGAATTGGATGATTTGCTAGTTTACATTGACATTGGGCATCCATATTGGCAGGGTTTAGGTCATTACAACAAACATTTATGTGATATTGTCATTCGTTCACTCCCAAAACCTTAACCACCTTTGTTGTTCATTGCACCCAAGCTTGTACTTAGGTGCCGTTTTGCTTTTTGGTTTGAAGCTCAAACGTTATTTATGTGAACTTGAAGTGCAAGTTTTTTGCTTGCAAGTTGTTAAAATATGTGAGTTTGGTTTGCCAAAATCAGATTCAATAATAGCCAGGATTGTCAAGATCGACTTAACAATGTTTAGTTATTACTAGGAATACAAGTGCTCGTTTATCTTTTTATAAACCTTGAAAGCTGAAATGACTATTTCAGACTCAAGAACCTCGCTCCCCACTTCATTACTTCACTTACTTCAACTTGGTTTTGTAATGTGTACATTGTCTATTGTAATATGATTGTTTTGTGAAGTTTATAGTGTACATTATTTTTGTACAATCTTTGTGTGGTTATGGATATGTGCAAAATCAATGGAATGGTTGTTTCAGCTTTGAAGACTCACAAGAAGGAGGTTTCTATGGTTGAAAGGTGCAACTTGTGGCTTGTGAAGGGGAATCAAATTTGGCATTTAGGTAGTAGATGATGATCAATGCTAGCATTCACAAAGTTCAAGGTGTGTTCAAAGTTCCAATTTCTTAAATCTTGGAAAATTAGGTCCCTCTTTTGCATTTATTTATTTTTTTGTTGCAAAAGTTGGATCATGATTCACAAATCATGGTCTTTGTTGAATTGCCTTGCATTGAATCCATTCCCATTTAGTTTCGGCCAAGTTCGAATCTAATTACAATTTACAAGGTACGTTATTTCTTTTGAATTTGGATTCAATCACTTATAGGCTAAGAGATTTGATTCTTGAGTCATGAGTTTAATGAGTTGAAATTTGAAAAAACTTGAATGTGTTTTGACTACTAAGTTTAATGATATGTGAAAATTTCATATGTGTTTATGGATTAAATGTTTGGGAGTTTATTGTCTAAGAGTTTTGTGTGCATTTTGCTGATAGATCATTCAAGAATGTTTGAAAGCTTTCGCTTTTGCTAGAACATGTCGTCTACAATTTTATTATACTTTAATTACTCAAAAAACTTTGAACTCATAATGCCCCTTTGTCTTGTGTCTGATTCCACAATTTTCCCAAGATCATAAAATTCGTTTTGGTGGGTTGAAATTGCTTCTAAATGGAGCATGGTGGCTTGATTCTATAATTAGTCCAACTAAAAACATGGATGTAGCAAAGATGGAAAATCCTCTAGCAAATTTGGATGCACCAAATATGCAAAATTTTGCTGTGCTAGAAATCTTGCTTAAATTGCATCATGAATTCTCATTTGAGTCAATAGATTCTAAACAGATTATGGAATTGTTTAATTCACAATTTGACCCACAAATTAAACCCACCTATGAAGAAACGAAAATCAAGTTCTAATGATCAAAGGAAGAAATAGAAAACATCTTATGATAACACTTAAAAACCTAGATAAAGTGGGTAATTAAGTTACCATGGGCAAAAGGTGTAATGGGTGAATGCAAGTTACGGTGGCTCACTTTTGCAACATTTTGTATTGTTTTAAGTTCCTAGATACCTTTGGTTCAAATGCATCTAAATACTTATATATCTTTCAATACACTAATTGGGACTTGATTGTAGACTAATAACTTAATTTTGAAGAAGCCTATGTAGTTAATAACTACATAAGCTTCTTCACTTTTGAAAGGAGATTGTATGGACTAGTTAATTGGCTAGGACATTAGAAAGTGGATAGAATTGTTTGGACTTCCACTTTAAATTCTTATTAATGATTTAGAATGTGTTATAAGATGAAATTATAAACTCATATCAAGAGCCTTAACCTTGACTAATGTAGCCAAGAGATAAATAGGGACTTTTGAATCATCAAAATTAGACCATATTTAAAAAAATTCTTATGAGATGCAATATTTGTTGTTTTCCAAAATTTTCCTTCTCAAAAGGGTTTTTGTTCCCTACTTTTATTTGGGGCATTATTAATAAGGAGTATATTAATTTACTTGGAGATATCCCAAAAACCAAAGTTGGAAAAGATGACATCATCACATACAAAACGTAGGTCATTTGAAGCTTAGGTTCAGGGGGAAAATGTAGCTTGTTTGAACCCCATGTTTGGAAGGGAAGGCAATTTCCTAGGGTAACAAGTCTATTACCATTGTTCATTTTTTTGTTAGTCTAGTTTATTTGTGAAGGTCACGAATGTGTTGATTTGTGGAAGTCATGGGTAACACAAGAGACAAGGAAAAGAGATTAAAGGTGAGAAGAGGAGGTGCCATAGAGAGGGAAAAATTTGCAAAGTATCAATGAGAATATCGAGCTCAAAAAAGAAGAGTTCAAAGAATCGTGGAACATGTTAAAAAAAGTGAAGATGTTGCTATGGGTGATTAAAAGGTTATAAAGGTGGCAAATGCCATAATAAAGATAATCGAGAAAACCCTTGCTACATTTATGAACATTCTCACAAACTTGGGGTTTATGATGCAAAAGGTGATGGTTGACCCCATTGTGAAAGATGTCATTCCAAACCCTATCAACATGGTGAAGGATGCATTCAAGCATAAAGAGAGTTGATGTCAAGGGTAGTGCAATCTTTGTTTGAGGTGAAAAGACCACATAACAATGTGATGTTGGTTACAAAACATGCGATCATGATGGCCTTGATGAACATCGGTTCAATAACTTTGGTGAGGCAAAAAACATGGTTGCTTAAAATCCATTCTAGGAACATCACCATGGCAGTTTGATGCAAGGTATCCATGCGATCTATAGGAAATTTTCTTTGGTCATTGGTTTTATGGAAAAAGAGGGTAGACATATTGGCTCATACAATTAAGGCCATTGTTTTGGCGTGGAGGGCTTTTAAAGTTTGAATGAATCCCAATCAAAAGGAGGTTATGAAGAAAAGACTACAGCTGCATTTGTATGAAAAAAAACCAACTTAGTACTTCATGGAAATTCAAGTTTTCTTTTTCATCTTAGCTTTTGTTATGTTGCATCAATTTCTTTTTCAATGTCAACTTGTTTGAATTTTTGGCATGAACTCTAGGTCCTAAATCTTGATATCTTTGGAACAAGTGAATTAATTTGAAAAATATCCAATGAATAAAAAGTTCTAAAAACATTCATTAAACACTATAACAATTGATTTTAAACACAAAAAAAACTTGTAAATGGATTTCAAAACTTTTGAAAATGACATATTTCTTCAAATCTTTTACATAAATCTTGACATAATAGTATAAAGACAAATTTCAAGATTTTAAAAGATTTTTTGAGGAATATTTTCACAAAAGTAGTGTCCTAAATAGGTAGGATCTTTTAGTTCATGTTATCCTGTTGGCATTTATTAATAATAACCATCAAAAATCAGAAATCTATTTGTGTTTTTCCATTTGAAACAATATCAATTATGGTTAGTTGTTCTTTTTGAGTCATATGAATATCAAGAAACTCAAATTAAAAATCCATTTTATCCAATTTCAAGTTTTTGTTTTAATTTTAAATGTTTGAAAGTAAAAAACTATTATGTTAGAAAGAGACAAATTTGCAAAAGACTTTCAAAATGATTCATATAATAAAGAGATTTTGATGGTTTTCTTTTTTTTAAATGATAAAATTGTATTAGCCACACTCAAAAAACATGCTTAAAAATGTGAAATTCTAAAATTACAAAAAAAATTAGAATAATTTTTAATAATTATTTTGAAATTAAATTTTCTTAAAATTGATTTATCACATATCATTTTCCTATAATCTATACATGATGTATTAAACAAAGTTGTAATTTGTGATTAAAAAATCTAAAAATTGTGGAAAATAATTTTTTTGGTATGATTTGAAATTGTGATCATTTTTCAAAATAAAACATTGAATTTGAAAGGAGTTTACACACTTTAAAAATCCATATTTATTCCACAATGATTAACACAAAACATCTAATATATTCAGGCAAATATAAATATTTAAAAAAAAAGTTGCAAAAGATTTCATTAAATTTTTTTTTTATGAAATTTCGTTTTGACAAAAGAACTATAGTCCTTGGAGCAAAAGTAAACACTTTGGCTCATGTTAATTCATTTTGACCTTGAAGTATACCATAACCTAAATATCTCCCTAGGTAGTCCTTATGTAAACTTTTATGTAAACTTTTGATAAGTCATATCATAGATAGCCCTTGGGTAGGCCTATGTATCCCTCTTTTGCATATGAATCAACCTTAAGTAGACCTTTCAGGTTTCTCTAAAGATCCTATAACTTAAAAAATTCCCAACTAATCCCTTAGGTAGGTTTTGTGTAATCTCTTAAATACCCTTCTGTTATCCCATAACCTAGGTAGGCCCTTGTATAGACACAAGCAAAACATAAGAGACAAAAATAACTCGAATCATCTTGGTTTGAGTGAAAAATTTGACTTTCCTCTATCATTTTCTTTTGGTGCAAACCCATCCTGCATTTTGACCATCATCTTCCAAACTTTAATAGTGAAACCCATGGTTTTGCTCCTGAGTGTGATTATTTTTGCAGATAATACATTAGTTAAGATCAGCCCACTTGAAAATTTCTGATCTTTAACATTCATTTGGGCTCTTGAATGCAAAAGAACAAGCAGCTCCTTGTGGAATGCAGAGCAGCATTGCCCTTTGGGGTGGGTTGAAACAAAATCACTAGGGATGATAAAACCATGTAACTTGGTTAGGTTGAATAAATGCAAAATAAATTTGATAAAAAATTAAAAACAGCAACCTAAACAGTACATGCGCCAAACCTCAAGTTTCCATTCACAAATTGGTTCCCAATTGTTGGGGAAAAAGAAAAAAAATCCCCAAATCTTATACCAAATGCTAAGTCTCTTCCCTTTGGAGTGAAGGCAACAAATTGAAGAGCTACCAAACCTTTGAAGTTAAGGATTGTATAATAATGTTCACTCGCTTATATGATTTTTGCATTAAAACCAAATCTTTTGCATTATGGATTGTGCAGAAGAAAGGAAGCAAAAGAGGAATGTAGGAGCTCCTAAGTTTGATAAACATGTGCTTTAGTATTTATGAGAAGTACTAATATATGGTTTAAGCACTCAGGCTAAAATGTAAAGGGAGAATCATTGAAGATTCATTCAGCCTGTAAATCAAGGATTTTACAAAGTTTATGCTCTCATAAAATTGTTGCAGAATTTAACCAAACTTGTGCATGATCAATTGTGCAGAAAAGATAGAGGAAGAAGAGAAGGAAGAGGAGCACCTGCTATTACTATCCTGTGCAAGCTTTGTAGTCATGGGAAATATGGACATCTGGTGTTAACACCCAAATCTCAAATGCAAAAGAAACAAAACTATAGATTGACAAGTGAGCAAGCTTTTCAGTCAAGGGTTTCTGTATAACCTTAGAACTCATAAAATTGTTGGAACAAACCCAAATACACTCAAATGTACCGAAAAGACTAATCTGAAGAAGAAGATGATGATGTCAAAAGGAAGAAGAAGAAGAAGAAGACAGATTCAGTTCAAGCATGATTAAGCTCTGCTTGGATTTTTATGACAAATTACATGAATACATATGATCTCAACACCCTTGTCAAAGTCTCCAATTTTGCAAAAGAAAACAAAATTATTGATTGAAGATTTAACAAGCTTGCTTCTTAGTTCAGGATTTTGCATAACCCTAAAAAGTCTGTGGTGCACTGGTACATCATGATCTGTACAAGAAGGAGAATTGAATCCGCCAGGAATATACATGTGCACATTTGAATCCGGGATGTGCAGATCTGCAGCTGCAATCTCTCTCAACTTGATGAGAATTTATAGAGCAATTAGTTGGTGCAGCAGGTGGTACAAGCTTTTTTCGCTCAAGTAGCTTCTACAAATCATTCGAGGATCTCGAGTCACGAAGTTGTCTCAAGTTGGACATGTGGTCGATGACAAAACTGTTCGTCAAGATCTCACATGAGTAACTAGTGCCGCACGTCAACATAGGTTTTTGCAGAATGGACATAACCACATGGCACAGAGCTTGCAGGAGAGCTCAAGAGACTCTGGCATCTATATTCAACACATGAGTGGTGCCATTTGTGGACGTAGGTTTTTGTTGAATGGACTTAACCACATGGCACAAAGATTGCGCGAGAACTGCATCAGGATTCGACACATGAGTAATAGTGTGGCAAGTGGTGGACATAAGTTTTTGCAAAATGGACGTAACTGGACAGCTTGCAGGCTGCTGCAAGTGGACTTTCCAGTACGCAGGTTTTTGCAGAATCGAAGGAGCCATCTTGGGGGAGAAAGTCTCTAGCTTGTAGCTGAATTTGATCAGCTACAATTAGTTGTTAACAAAGTGTCCAGGAAGAAACGGCAATGATGGGAGTATCATGCCATCCCAGAGTCAAGACTCCAGAGTCCGTGAGTTGAGCAAGCTTGTAGGGCGTACTGCCATCAGTACTAGTGCTGCAGGAGGTGACCCATTGTTGTTGTTGTTGTTGCTGCTGCTGCTGCTGCTTGTGGAGAGCTAACAACAGATATGCTTGCTCTATAGCATAGGAGCTGGGAAGCAGGAGCCTGAAACCAGCGTTTTGGAAATGAGATTGCCAGGAGTGTGATCTCAGATGGCGAGCTTGTCGATCCCATCCCTCGGCGGCAACAATGTCCTTGATCTGTGCTGCGAAAGTGGTGTTCTCGATCTGGTTTCTCTGGGGACTGTCTCTGGGCAGAGTTGCTTCCAGAGTATCGAAAAGTGCACAGAAATAGTGAAGAGCTTCCACAAATCTGGACATGAAGGAGTTCACATCATGGTTTGCTTCCACTTCCAGTAAACACACAACCGTCGGTCTCATGCTTCGGATCATGAGGAGCATGTTCTCAAGAGCTGCTACCGCTCCTGCTGCCGCCGAGGTCGTAGTAGTGAGCGTCTCCTCATTCTTCGCCAACAGCTTGTGCAAGATGTGTGAGCAGTTGACGACAAGAGTTTCGTCAGAGCGGAGATTGATCAATCCTGGGTGGAAATCTTGGATTTTCTCTACTGTAACAGGGTTGTACTCGAATTGCAAGCTCTTCTGCTGCTGTTGCTCCATGTGGTTGTCGACTACTAGTGTTCCAGCAACAAACTGTGTAAGACGCCTCCCTGTTTGTTGCAAGGCGGAAGAGCTTGAACCCACTGCTGTCATTCTGAGATGTGCAGGAGGTCCACCTGGTCTTAGCACTAGAGATTGAAAGAACGCAGGCCATTGCAAGCCTTGTCCGATTTCTAGATCCACCACATGCACCCTGGAGCTGGTCGCTACTGCTTCCAAGATTGCTTGATTCCCTGTGAAATGAGCAAACTTCGCAAACGGAAGAACTTCGTAGAATGCCTGGTACGCCTGCAGATCCGAATATTGATCAAGCTGCTGCACTGGTAGCTGCTGTACTAGAGCTGCTGCAGCTGCTGGCCTGCTGCATGCAGAGGCCGCCGCATTTCTACTAGTGCTGTTTGTCGCGGGCCTGACAGGATCACAGTACGAGGCTTTGTGACGATACTGATCATGTTGAGAACTCGACATGTTGGTATTGTTGTTGTGCCGCCGTCTGCGATCACTCAAAGCTTCCGCGAAGTGGAACGCAATTCGTTGCATGGGATCTCCTTGTGGTGACGAGTTTGCTCTCAAGTGGCAAAGCAAATCTCCGGCACGCTCGTACTCACGAGCATCGATTGCCTCCGCACAGCCCAACAACAGATGCACAAGCTGAAGTCCACCACTCGTGCTACTGTCTGCTTGATCCAGCTGCTGCTGCTGCCCTGCTGAGGGTATGAAGATCTGCGACCCATGATGATCAGTACTAGGGTATATCGAAGATCTGCCGGATTGATCACCACTGCAGCTGACTGCAACATTGCTCAGATTGTAATTGAAATTCTGTGAACGTCCTAAGAGACGTATGGACTGATCATCTGTCGTCAATACGGGCTGCTGCTGCTGCTCGTCTGCATGAGGAATATTCATGATTTGCGAGGAGGCTGCTGCAGCTGGGGAAAACAGCTGTTCAGTTGTCAACATGAGCGTAGAAGCTGAGAACGGGTCAGCCGCGATCACTGTCGTCGTCGTCGTCGACCCATGCTCCGCGACTGATGCATGATCATTGCGCAGCTCATGCAGGGGTCCTGCTGCTGCTGCTGCTGGTACCCTGCAGAGTCTTAGCGATGCAGATGCAGCAGAGTTGAAGAACTTGATCTCATCAAGGTGAGAAAGCCCCGGCTGTTCGGAGTCGAGCATGATATCCGCCTGCTGGTCGCATACCAGGCTGGTGATGCAACTGGTGAAAGAGTTGTGATCTTGGACACTTCTCATGTGTAGCTGCTGGTTCATGCCGTACTCGAACCCCTGCACGTCGACTGCATTCACAAAATCCATGTCGCTGCAGTTGGGGCCGGGCGCAGTGGGTCCCTGATCATGATCCAGCAGTTTGACTAGTTGCGATGTCGCGGGACACTCCTGGTCGCCAACATCACATTCTTCGAAGTCTGTAAGCTCCAGATCGTGAGCTCCATGCGCGTCCTCCATACAGGAGTCCATCCAGCTAAGAAACGTCTCGCCGGGTCCTGCTGCATAATGCAGCAGCGCTTGCTCCACGCTCGACGGAGCAGCTAGTTGCGAATTCTGGAACGTAGCTGTTGCTGCAGAGTTACCAGATGAATCATAAATTCTATGATCCGGCCTGCAGCAGCTGAGCATATCTTGAAGCTGCTGCTGATCCTGGGCGACGGTGATGATCTTATGGGCCGCGCCCACCAGAGCTGGAAAGCTGGAATCCGCGACGTCGTGGCTCCACAAGCTGCTTTGCTGCGACGACAAGGAGCTGACTGTGGAGGAGCAGGAACGTCCAGGACTAGTTTGCAAGTCCAGCACTGATGTGGGCTCGACAGCGTGCAACAGCTGCATCATGGCCGCAGTCCCAGCTTGATGCTCTTTCGCCTGCTTGAAACACGCGGCACTTGCATCTAGGATATCTCCTGCAGCGCCGCCGTGAGTACTGCTGGCCTTCCACCTTAATGCAGCTAGCGCGGGTGCACTCCCGACGAGGGCATTACCCACCGCATGGTGCTGCTGCAAATGAGAGCCCGCCTGTTGCACGGTCCTCTGATGGATTTGAGCACTAGCCATGAGGACTACTCTAGCAGCTGCTCTCGAGCAAACTGTTCTAGAAACACGTGCTGCTGTAAATTAATCCTCAAATGGCGAAGTTCCCGCGAGCTGCGGTCTCCGGCCAGATGTAGCAGCAGCAGTCGAGCTTCAGAAAGCAGGAGGCAGCTGAGGACAGCATCATGTTTGCGCGGTGCTTGCAGATGCAACCTGATTCAAATCAAGCACACAAACTCATTCACTCTCACATGAATCTTATCTCGATCACCCTGGCAACAATTTCAGAACAAAATCCAACACATCTGCAGCAATCCTACGACATCCACCTGCTGGGACAAGAATACTCGAATCCCGAATCCCGAACTATTTCTACAAGTAGTCTCCTCCTGCTTGCAACAAATCTCGGAAGAAACTGTAGCTGAGCTTCTGGTAGCACCTGCATGAGCCTGAAGAAGTTCTGAAAGTTCTTCAGCGCAAGTCACCTAGTCCGGGAGAGGAAAAGATGGCTCAGGCAAAGAGAAACAAAAACTAGAACAGAAATCGATCATTCTCACGCGGACTGTAGAATTGTGTTCGCAATACGATTCTCCTGCAAGCAGGCAGCACTAGACTTGCGGCTAATTCTCTCGGACCCGTGAGCATCTCTTGCAGCACTCATTGCAATTCAAGAACAGAAAAGACCAGAGCTTGGTGTAAATGGAGCTCTTGAAATGCATCATGGAAGGAAATTCATGAACTCACCAACAACTGCGACAACGTCGCCGCAAGCAAAAGAGAAAAGCAGCTGGTCAGCAGCAGGTTGATCGATCTAGCAAAATGCCCCGGAGTTTGCGCTGTTGAAGGTCTGAAGACTCTCTCTCTCTCTCTCTCTCTCTCGTGCTCACTCGCTGGAACAAAGGAGACAGCAACAGCAGCGTCTTCTTCCTGTACGTAGTATAATAAAGGAGAGCTCGGCAAGAGGACCACCACAGCACGACTGTTGCTCTGTCGCTCACAAGAGACAAGAAAGCATTAAGATACATGAAATAAACAAACTGCGGATGTCCGTCCGGGAGCCTAGTACTGTTACAAAAGCACCCGCTGCCTGCATGGGTCCCAGCAGCTAGCTCCTCCTAGCGCTAGCTAGCCGGCGGGGCCCAACAAAAGAGATTAGCCAAGCGATTATGAGCGGTGAGCAGCTGCAGGTCCCACCCTGGCCTTTGTCTTTCTGTCCCAGGAACGACAAGGAGACGACGACGACGACGATTAGCGATGGAACAGATACGTACTTTTCTCTTTTTTTCTTTTCTTTTTTGAGCATTTACACAGGAGGACACGAGCTGCGAAAGCTCAATCTGGTCGACGGCCGAACCCACGCCCAGGAGGCAAGGAAACAATAAAACCTGTAGAGACTGACGATGAATCTCTGCCCTAATTTTCTGTTGCAACTCCGCTACTGCTGCACCCGCGTACTTCCTTTCTCTTTCTCTCTCTGTCTGTGTCTGTGTCTGTGTCTCTCTTTGTGCTCTGTCTCTCTCTCTCTCACTGCTCACTTTCTTACCATCGCTATTCTTGGATTCATAAGGTTACAATTGCACATAACGTCTGAAACAAAACAAAACAACTCTCAATTTTTTTTTCCTGCTGCATGAGACGGCGCTTATCACCCAAACTTCCGAAAGCAAAAGGGAACGTGTATAGGTAAATTGTCACGACGATGTCCACAAAGATCGTTGGAACTCGACCTAAATGAAACCAGCTGAATGAAACCTATTTATAATCAGCTGCAGCTTCATGGTTCCTCATGGGAAACTCAGCTGACGAACGAAGCTAGCTGCTACTAGCTGCTGCAGTGGATCAAACATGGTTACAACAAACTCGCGGCCGACATCGATCATGATCACGAGTCATGTGTTGCAGTTAGCTGCATGCAGCACGAGACACATGAGTCCAGTACTGTTAGTACTTGCAACTCGACTGTTGGTACTACTGCGCCTGCCGGCAGGCACTGCTACTCCTAACCATGAATGGTTCATCACTCACTCATGATCTCTCCATCCCTCCTGATCAGCTACCTGCAACAACAGACCGCCAGCCAACCGGCCAGCAACAGCCAGCAGCAACAAGCCAGCCAGCCAGAAGCAGCAGCAGCAACAAGAGAATGGATCGATTCATCGATGGAGGCAGCAGTGCAGGCGAAGGGCAGCTGCGAGTACTTGCCCTCGGCGTGCGTGCGCGCGCCTGGACACTACCAGAAGTGCAGCGAAGGACGGGAAAACACACCCACCGGAAATTTACTGCAACCAACGTACACTGTGTACTTCACCATTCCCCTCTGTACTTTCCATTAATTCCCCCAAGTTTCCTATTTACCTTACTTTCTTCTAAGCAGGGTTTCTTTTGAGGATTTTGTAATGTATCCGAAAGTTAATTTATAGCCAGATTTAGCCAATAATAAAATTAATAATTTACCCAAATTTTTGGTTACATACTAGATATGAAAGTAGGAAAAAAGAAACAGAATCTTTCTATATTGTTGCCTACCTACTGGACATTATGGTTAAAATCTGGTGATTTTTTGAAAAAACATTCTTTAACATCTGGCAAATTTGGGTCATTTTTTTCCCATGAAGAATCCTTTGTATAGGTTGAAATCATATTTTCCAGATCGAAAATTTGTCAGTAAAAGAAACACTGCTTCTAAGCCAGTTTTTTTTTTTTTTCCAATTTTGTGATGTAGGTAAAGTGGCAATCATCCATAAGATCATTTAGCCAAATTTGGGCTACATACTGCATAATGAAGTAGAAAATAAAAATGAAAATCCTTCTTTATTTCTTCTTGGCTACCCACTAGAACTTATCATAAAAATCTGGCAATTTGGAAATTTTCTCTGAAATCTGGCGAATATAGATCATTTTTTTCCATGAAAGATCCTTTGTATAGGTAGAAATCATATTTTTCAGGTCAAAATTTGGCGAAAATTCGCGAGTAAAAGAAACACTGCTTTGTAGCCAAAGTGGCCTTTATCCATAGGACGTGGTGATCATCCCTAGGAAGATTCAGCCAAATCTGGCTATAAACCAGAAATAAAGTAAAAAACATTCATCCTCCTTTAGTATTTTTGGCTACAAAATGGAAACCCAAATATGCAAATTTGGTGATTTTCACCTTTTTTTTTCTCACTTTTGGGGACTGAAAACTTTCAAAATAGACTTTATTCAACAAAAAAAATCTCGTTTTTTGGCGAAATTTCGCCAGTTTAAAAAATGTTGCTTCTAAGGTAGATTAAGTGGTGATCATCCAAAACAAATTCTCCAGTTTTTTAACCGTCCAAATTTCAATGTCATTTCATTTTCGAGTTTTTAATTTTTAATTTCTGTTTTTGGCGAAACTTCGCCAGTAAAAAAAGGGGGGGGGGGGGGGGGGGGGGGGGGGGGGAACCACCAAAACAGGTCCATGGTTTTTATAAACAAAAAAACCTTTCACTAAAAAATCACAACACTGCGCCCGGAGACGGGGGGTTTTGGTT
>Ga0116227_10001809_pt1 | contig 48517 bp, 36 predicted proteins | sample S1TSphgellanicum_FD_89693 | JGI IMG/M metagenome (GOLD analysis project Ga0116227, IMG submission 89693) | Host-associated microbial communities from peat moss isolated from Minnesota, USA - S1T2_Fb - Sphagnum magellanicum MG | ecosystem: Host-associated > Plants > Peat moss > Unclassified... | reverse complement strand
TCGTGGGAGAAATTGAGGGTTGGATGTAAGGTCTTTGTTGGATGTTGGGGGATTTTTTTTTGCCGGGTTTAACCCCCCCCACCCCAAAGTCAGCACTGATTCTGGGTTCTTTTACTGTGCTGGGTTCAGAAAGAGGGGAGAAAGGGGCATATTCTGAGCTTGTTAGAATGCAGGAGACTGGCTGGATGGCCAGGAGGGAGCTCACCTCCTGGGATGACCAAAAGCGTGACACGCTGAGTGTCACCACTCATTATTCCAGGTGAGAGACTAAACCCCAGGATCCATTCTGCACTGATCCTTGGGTTAACTTGTTTCAGCAGAAATTGCAAGGGAAAAGAAAATTCTTTTGCAAAATACCCATGTGAAAGTTTTCGGTATGTGATAAGATCATGTTTTGTACAGTGCAAACATTACGTGAAAAATACACCTCTCTCTCTTGAAAAAGCAGTTTTGCAATTGATTGGTCACTTGAGCTTCCTTCGCTGCAGTCCTGGCAGTCCTGATGGCATGTGGGAGCAGAGTCATGAATTTGGAGACCCAGCCACATTCAGAAGGTATGCAGACAATATATTTCTCTCACAATGAACCATCAGTGGCCTCTTTCTCCTTTTGACTGTCAATTCACATATGATTTGTGACACTGATTTGTGACCTAAAAGTCATACCCTCAAGCTACAAATATTGACTCTCGTTGTATAATGCTATCACAACATGTTGTGCAGCAAGTGTCCAGATGGAAGTATGCCAGAGTCTGCACAACCACATTGCCTGCCAGGGAGCAAGTCTAGGCAAGTATAAGCCGTTTCCATCGCAGATTCCACTTTTGTTCGTTGTTATTGCTGATGTTGTTGTCCACTGATGAGGATTCATTGAATGATGAGGCCTCTAGATATCCTCAGATGTCTGATTTCCAGCTCAATGTCATGGTCTCAGACAAACACATGTATCATCATCCTTGGAGCAGTGGGGTAAGCAGCAGCAACAGGGGAGACCGAGAGTTGTGGAGCATGATGAAGCATCAGAAGTGTCAACAGCTTCCACCTCAGGATCAAACCATCCTCAACTTATATCTCGAGTCAGTAAACCTTACTGGAAGCCATCCTTGATGCGGTTGATAAAACTGAACTCAGCTGAATGGCCATATGCTCTTATCGGTTCAATTGGTGCGATTTTGGCTGGCTGGAAAACTCCTCTTGCTGCTCTCGGCATGGGTGACATTCTAGTCTCGTTCTACAGCTTCAGGGATTCATATATCAAACTTCAAGTACGCAAAATCTGCTTGCTCTTTACCGGAGCGATTCCAGTGACCATTATTGTGTTTTTGATGCAAAACTACTTCTTTGAGGTCATGGGAGAGCGCCTTACAATTCGTGTTCGTGAAAAAATGCTATCATGTAAGGTTGTTAGTGCAATGACCTGTACAGTTTTTTCCCTGCTCCATGCCATGATGATCTCTGGACTCTATGACCCCAAGGGTCAATTTCTTTTTGAAGTGTTTTATGCAGGGCCTCCTGTAAGTAAGTCAACAAATGAGAAAGTTGCTGTTGTGTGGCATCTAGGCATCACTGCAAGAGAATAGATCTGTGAGAGGATTTACTCTGTTGCTTTGTGCAGCCATTCTGCGGCAGGAGATTGGGTGGTTTGACCAAGATGAAAACAACAGTAGCTTGGTGGCATCTCGACTGTCAGTGGATGCAACACTAGTGCGAGCATCAGTAGGTGACCGCATGTCAGTTATTCTCATGACTCTGGCACTGCTTATATTGGCCTTTGGCATAGCATTTTATCTTGATTGGCGTGTGGCATTTGTGGTGTTTGGCACCTACCCATTCATGGTCGGTGCATTTGTTGGTGAGGTAATACACCGAAGTTGGCTTCAACTTTGTGGATCCCATCAAACCTTAACTTAGGATTACGACAGAATGCTCATGTTTGTTCACTTCAAAACAGACCTGTGAAGCTTCAGACATTGAACTATGCACAATCCTCAACATATTCTCAACACATCCTCAGCACCTGATTCGAACGTTTTTTGGATGCAGCATCACTTTTTAAAAGGGTTTGGGGGAGATCTGACAAAGGCTTATGCAAGGGCAAGCATGGTGGCTACAGAGGCAGTGAGCAACATCCGGACAGTTGCCGCCTTTTGTGCAGAAGAGAAAGTCTTGGAACTTTTCATACGGGAGCTGGATGTGCCAAAACAGAGAGCCTTTGTGCGAGGGCAGCTTGCAGGCTTAGGCTATGGACTCTCACAGTTCTGCGTCTTCAGCTCCTATGGACTTGCAATGTGGTACTCATCAACCTTGGTGAAGAACGGAAAATATGATGATTTTTCCAACATCATTCGCACCTTCATCGTGTTGGTTGTCACCGCAGTCATGCTTGCCGAGTCTCTCACAATGTCACCTGACATTTTGAGAGGATCTCAAGTACACACTCACTCAAATGAGCTCATGTAGATCTTCAAAGTTTAGAGTTCTGACTCTATGTGAAGTTGCATAAGATGTGAGGCATGCTCTGAAGATGGAGTTTTTGTGTTTTCTGAATCACTACTTCTTGTGTGCATTATCAGGCATTGAAATCCATATTCAAGATCCTTGACCGAGAGACAGAGATAGACCCCATTGACCCATCTGCCAAGGAGGTGGTGGAGGTGAAAGGTGATATCCAGCTCAAGCATATTAGATTTGCATACCCATCACGACCAGACATGACGATCTTGAAGGACTTTAGCCTGAAAGTACGTGCTGGCAAGAGCCTTGCATTAGTCGGTGCAAGTGGATCAGGTGAGCACTGGGTTTAAGGTTTAGGGTTTAAACCCTAAACCTCAAACCTAAACCCCTTCTAAGCTTTTGCTTTTTCTGTCATCAGAATTTTATAGTTGGAAGTCTAATCTCTGGTGATCATAGAGCATCCACCTGTTATGTCTGATCTAGCTATCATCATCTCCAGGAAAGAGTACTGTGATTGCCTTGATTGCAAGGTTCTACGACCCCTTGTCCGGAAGAGTGACTATAGATGGAACTGACATAAAACATTTGAAGCTTCAATCATTGCGACGCCATATTGGACTGGTGCAGCAAGAGCCTGCACTTTTTGCAACCACAATCTACAAGAACATCCTATACGGTCGAGATGGGGCATCTGAAGTTGAGATCATTGAGGCAGCAAAAGCTGCAAATGCGCATACTTTTATCTGTGCTCTACCAAATGGCTACAAGACAGAAGTTGGGGAGAGGGGTGTGCAATTGTCTGGTGGCCAGAAGCAACGTGTTGCAATTGCAAGAGCTGTTCTCAAGGACCCAGCCATTTTGTTGTTGGATGAGGCAACCAGTGCTTTGGATTCACAATCTGAAGAGATTGTTCAGGAGGCACTTGACAAGCTAATGCAAGGCCGGACTACTGTCCTTATTGCCCATAGGTAAGTATTTTGACAATCACTCTCAAAACAGTGCAATAGCATTCTGCAAACATCTCTTGAGTGCTTAGGGTTTAGGGTTGCATCATCCCTGAGACTCTCCCGTTGATTCTGGAATGCAACAGAAATAACTCAGGACACAGATTTTGTATATAATGGTTTGCCTGACATTTTGAGCTGATTATTCTAATATTGATCTACACCCATCCATTGGGAGCTGATGAAGTCAGTGGGTAGTCATGGAATCTCATCACTGCTATTTGTGATGGAGGTGGTGGTGATGGTCTGACACTTTGTGAGTGACACTCTCATAAGGTTATGACTGCATGCAATTGTCATCATGTTACCTTCAATTTCTTGTTATGGAGATTTCCTCTGCAATTTCATAGAGACATTATGTCTTGTTTCAAACTGGAAAAACTAAAGGATTCTAAAGTTTGGGTCTCTTTGGAGCATACAATAACGTAAACCAATCTTGCTTCGTTTTGGGCTTTCTTTGGGTGGATTGTAAAATTACAGGTTGTCGACAATAAGGAATGCAGACACGATTGCAGTGGTGAGGGATGGACAAATTGTAGAGAGGGGAACACATGAGTCGTTGATGGTGGAATCTGTGGGGGCATATGCGAAGCTCATCAATCTCGACTCTTCTGCTGGTGAAGCGTCTTGTAGTTATAGATCCACACAAGTGTGAAATACCAACAAAACAAGAGATACTGTCTACTTTGTTTAAGAAATCAATTTTCTCCTCTAAAGCTCTTTCACTCTTAAGAGTACTCCATCTTGTTCATTCCTCTTTTCTTCCTCCTCACCTGTGACCTTGCCCTGCCAGGCTCAGTCACAGACTTGCTAGGAGCTGGAATTGGCCAAAACTCTACCAACTCTCTAGTACAAAAGCTCGCAGTACATTCGGTGTTGTTTCCATAACCGATTGTAGGGAGTGTCTCTTTTAATGTGGCAACATGCCATTGGACCCAAGTTATATCATGTATCTTGCTGCCTTTTGACAATTTCGTAGCTCCCTGATGCCTTTTTGAAAGTTCTTGGTTGTTGGTTGGCTGAACCTCATAACTCACCATCTTCTATCTTCCATAACCTGGAAGCTAGGTGCTCCCCTACAATTGCGACTCTTTTGCTCAAATGGCGAGTAAGGGTTGATGTTAAAAGAATTGAACTGGAATGGTACAAAACATTATTGAAACATTAAAATGTTTGATGTCTATGCAAGTTGTGACATGATGTAATCTTTTTTAACTTGTACAAATAGAGAGAGGATCAAAATTTCAAAAGATGCACCAAATAAATTGGTCCATCATTCTTAAAGTTGAAATATGCCTAAGTTATCATGCAAATATATATGTATTGTCAATCATTTCGATTGGTTTCAAAAAGTCATTGTTGGATTTTTCAACCTTGCAATTTTATTTTTTTTGAAAAAAATCCTGGTAAGTACTAGGGAGGTATGTGCAAAAACAAAAGAGGGGGGGAAATGGTAACAAAGATAGCAACATGTGTCATAAATAGAAAGTAAAAAATAATTTCATAAAAAGCTATCATTCTTTTCCTCTTAATTTCAACTAATTTTTCTTTTGGTTGAAAATTTTGCCAATTTTGTGACCTTAATTTTATTTTTGAAGAACTTCCTAGTAGGTAAGTAGGTGAAAAAAAAAGGGGAAAAAGGATGGCAATGATACCTAAGTGCATGTAAAAATAAAAAGTAAAAAGTGATTTAGTAGAAAAAAAAATTTGTTCCAATGTAGTTGTTGGAAAAGCTCAGGTTTTAGACTCCTCAAAATTGCAAAACAAATCCCTGGTTTGTAGCAGGGGGGTTTTGTTTTTAAATTTTGTGATATAGAAATTTGGAAGAAAAATCCACATGTTACATGCACATACTTTTTGGACTATGAAATATGTTAGATAGGTTTAATTAAGTTTAGTGTGACATATTTCAATGCATGAAATTATGACCTTGTGCATGTGCTTTTACATGCATTGTTAGGTAGGTAACATCTGCATGGGGTGTTTACCTCGTATTGAAAAATAATTAAGAGCTTAGGGTTGAAGTATAGGTCTGTTTCAACATTTGTGTGATCTTAGGGTTGGGTGGAGAGCTCGTTGCAAATCAATGTTTTTATCATTTTTATTCTTTCATCGATCCACTGTCAATTTCTAACAAAAGATATTTCAACACATCCTAAAAATAGAAAATAAAAAACAAACTCTCAATTGATAAAACGATCCTTATTGTGCATAGGTGTGCAATGTTGATTAATACCTATTTTGTGTGCTTGTTTTAACATAAGTCTCCATTGGCCCAATTGTTGCCAAGTAAATATTGGCCTCAACACTTATGTCAAACCAATGACAACATGAAAAAATTTAATTATTTTTAAATTTTAAGATTTTCAAAAATTAAGAATTTTTTCTTCCAAGGTCTTCCAAGGAAGATGTGTTTATTTTTTATTTTATTTTATTTTTAAATCCCTCAATGGATTTGTGGTTTTTAAAGTTTGCAATTGAATGCTCTTGGAAGGAATATCATTTTTGATTGCAAACATTTGAATCACAAATATATAATCTTGATTTTCTTGTGTGAGATTTCTCATTTGTGTGTTCTATAATATAAAAGTGTGCAAAACTTTGTTTTTGGAAACTTTTGTTCAAGTTTCAATGAAATATTGACTATGGTGATGTACAAAAAGAATTAAATGAAATAATATTTTGAAATAATGAGATTTTAGGAAAATAAGGATTAAGAAGTTAATTTGGAATCACAAAGTTTAGGTTTAATTTTACAAATTAATTAAAGGTGCCATTTTTAATTTTTAATATTTTTGCTTATTTACTAAATAACTTATTGTAATAATACAACGTGAGGGGAAAATAATCAATGGGAGCGTGACACTATGGGTAGGGCGGAGGGGTGACAAAGCTTTTTCTTATTCCTTTGTACGTTTTCCAATTCTATGCTATGTTTATAAATAAAGTTTTGCAAGGTTGCAACAATTATTTGCTAGTAAAAGCAAAATAGGATCTCAAGGTTTTATGATTCACCAACAAAAAAAATATATGTTAGCAATTTGCACCATGGGTGTTGGCAAAGACAAGGTGCTTGTCACCACAAAAAAAGGAAGGGTGATTTGGTTATGACATTCCCTAATAGAATCATAACATGTTAACAAAATGCACACAAAGTGATTCAAAGAGCATACAAATAATCAAGACATAAGTTCCTAATAAATTACAATCATATGACTTTTTTTATGCAACACAAAGACTATGGACCTCAAAGGACTAGATCATTGATGATTTCCTCTCAAGAACCAGTTGGTCATAAATGTGATAACTCATTTTTTAACAAGAAAGCCCCAATTCTTGTTTAATACCCCATTCCCATCAAATTTTTCCCATTGGAAGGTGGACAAAAAATAACATAGGATTGAACATTACAACATTTGTTCTCCATAAACCCACCAATGTCCATAGAACTTCATTTTCCCCAGAGTTCCTACAACATCATAGGTATTATCTTTCGAACACAAATTGTCTAATAGTTACCCTCAAAACTCCTAAAAACCCACAACAAAATGAACATCGCCACAATGACTATTCATGAAATCTTTAGACTTTGTCATCACCTCCCTTGAATTAATCCCTAATTTCTAACACTAGATCTCTTACTCCCTTCCTAAAACTCATAGCACAACAAAAAGTATATTATAAAGTAGAATATAAAAGATCAATAATGGGGCATTATTCCCCAACTTTTCCTTAAACAAGACAAGTTACCCCAAAAAAAACCAACTTCACAACTTAGAAGAAGAACTTAGCTCTTTCCATATGCCTATCTCTTCATAAATCCTTGAAACCCCCATCTTATAGCAACCCCTTGCCACCATTTTCTTGCATCATCAAAACACCAACACCAACCATCACCAAGTTTTGTGATCTGCATTCCCCATCAAGAACGTAAATAATATAGCTAGGAAACTGCTCCATCACCAAAACCACCTTAATAACATCGTTCCATTGAATAACAAGCATCAAACATACTTACTTGCAAACAAACAAAACAACATCCAAATGCAGAAAAGAACACTAAACATTAAACTTTTAGCATCCACAACTTTTCATGATGATAACCATTCCATAATTTGGCATCTTCTATTAATCACCCATCAAGAATTAAGATTACCTCATTCCATCCATGCACATCCATCCACAAACAATTCTTGACACTAGTTTTAGGTCACATGCACATGCCTTCTCTCAACACACAAGAGAATGTGTAACGAAAAAAGGAGGTACATGAAAATACATAGAATCCCCAATTGTTTCTTTCAAATTGAAATGCTCAATATTGAATTCAAACTACATCTTGATAATGAGAAAACACCTTCATTAATTCAATTCTTGCAACAATTTTGCTTTGGACATTAATTTAATACTAATGATGGATAAACACATTTTGGATTTCCTCTTTTGGGTTATGATGGTCAAATGGTTGCAAATTTCAAACAATTGACCTAACATCCTTCAATCTACTTCCTTGTCAAAATTTTAATAACCCTTGAAAAAGATTCTTTATAAACAATTATTACTCATTAGTAGACTCTCAAAAATTCTTCAACTGACCACAACCTTCCCATGGATAACAATTTTTTGGAGCTCCTAATATCCCAAGTATTCAACCCTCCCAATAAAAACTATGGATTACCTCAAATATATTGAATTCGAGTATGAATCTCACAACTAACCAACCTCATTAGTCTTCTTGAACATATCATCATTTCCATCATTAGTCTCTAATGACTCACTGCACCTGGACATCCTATTGTTGTCTCTAATGCAGTGGAATTGATGGAAACAACCTAAAATCCACAATGCATTTTGGGCATTCTTCCCAAAATAATGAACAAATCCATAGAACAAAAGTTGAAACCTCAACACAACATAGTGCTAAAAATCATTCAAATCCAAAAACCGACCAACCAACTTAACTTGAAATCCTAAAGGTTTTTCGTAATTACGTCATCTCCAACAATTCCATAGCTAACACTATTCTCTTCCACACAAAAATAAAACAACACACTTCATACTCATCCTTAAACTATTGCACACTCTTGAAAACATATTTATCATTAGCAACAAAGTTTCCTCACAAGAAGCTCTTTTGTGAGTGATTATATGACAAAACAATAGGTGGTTTTTTTCGATGCCATGACTACAATAGCAAACACCCTTTTCACACTATAACCCAAAAAACTTATCATCCATAATTTTCATGCACAAATGCACCAATAACAAATAGTAAATACCACCTTGGTAGGGACTTAAAGTAATACCTACCTTGTACCATTTCTATACCAAGGATATATTACATACCAACCAAAAATCAATCCTAGACTCAATCCATTACCTGGACAAGTACAAAATATTGAAAGGGCCATAGTAATACATGATTCCAACTTCAAGCCAAATTGTTAAAAAATGTTTCAACCATAGGCCAAAATGTTAAAAAAGATTTTAATCTTAAACCAAAGTTTTTAAAAAAATTAACCTTAAGCCAACATGTATATGCCAATTTATTTTTTTCTTGGGATAAACTTTCTTGGCATGAGGTTTAACATTAAGCCAATATACATGTATTATTATTATTTTAAATGTGTATTTGCATCAAATACACAAAAATTATTGGTTCAATGGCTTGGGGTTATTACAATTTAACCCGAGGTCATTACCTTTAAGGTGTAGGACATTTGTCTAAAAGGTGCAAAGGTTTGTTTTAAGGGTGCAAGACATTTGACCAAACTTTTAAGCATTAAACATAAGTTGAATAAAAGGGGAGGCCTTTGTTGTTTCTAGTGTCTAGACAAAACTTGAATGCCTCTTCTTGAGCATTCGTTGCATGAAAAAAAATGGATTAAAAATGAGAAAGTTATGACCACCCCAAATAAAGGGGGTCAATAATTTAAAAAACAAACCACAAAACATAACAAAGTCAATTCCCGAACACTCAAAAAATTCCTAGTGTGTTGTTATGTTGCTATTAAAGTTCAAAGATTATTTGTAGAATTGAAGGTGTGCTCCTACAACATTTTGAATCATTTAAAATGAATAAGAAATGAGAAAGTTAAAAGCTTTGAAAGTAAGGGGGGTCTGAAGAGAAGAAAAAAAATAAAATTTGTAAGTTGGAAAGCTTATTTTTCTTCTTGTTATCTTTTCATTACTCCTTTTCATTTACATTTCAAAGATGATTCTAAAGCTTAAAGTAGTGTGCTCCCATAACATTTTAAATCACTCAAAATGAAGCATAGATGATGAAGATCTAAAAAAATGTTCAATGATAGGGTTTTGATGGTGATGGATAGTTTTACCCTAATGTTGTTGTACCCAACATATTGACTTTCATCTAAAAAACACTCGGGATGGTGGGCAATGATTAAAAAAAAACTTTTTTTGCCTTCATAATATGCCCGACATTACTAGGCAAACAAATTTCAAATTGTATAAAGTTTTTGAAACATGAAAATATTTTCAGAATGCTCAAAATTTTTGGGCATAAAAAAAAATATTTTCAACATTTATGAGGTGCTTGTAATTATTGAGTAAAATAATAATTCCAAAAATGCCAAAAAAATTCAATCACCAAGATTTTTCAAAGTGCCCATTTTCGGGGGCAAAAATGAAAAAATCAACATTTATAACTTTCCCAAGTAGGCAAAAATTTCCAAAATTGTTTGAATTTTTTCCAAGCATCTTAGATTAAAAAAAACCCATGAATATTTCAGAACATAAGATTTGTTGAATTCCCAAAATTTTGAGCAAAAATGAAAAAAATTCAACTTATAAAATCTACCCAAAATATATTGCGTAGGATAAAAAATTTCAAACTAATGAATATTTTACAAGCATCTTGAAAAAAAAATTCTAGGAATTTCTAGAATGCCCAATTTTAAACCTTAAAAAATATTTTTAAAAATCTAATTATAAGTCTCAATGTTAATTTTTAAAAAATCCTAAGTCAAAATTATAAAAAGATTCTAACTTCAGGCCTAAGTGCTAGGCCCAAGTGCTAAAAAGATTCTAACCCCAAGCAAAAATGGTAATTTTTTAACCCCTAAGTTAAAATTAAAGAAAGATTCTAATCCTTAGGCTTAAATATATTTTAACCCTTAAGCCCAAATAGATTTATCTTTAGGCCTAAAAATATTATGAATTTAAGTCAAAATATTAAAAATATTAAAATCTTAAGCTTAAATGTTTTTAAAAAATTAACTTTAGGCTTAAGCATTAGAAATGTTTTATTCTTAAACCAAAGTGTTAATGAAGATTTTAACTATAGGTTAAATTATTATTTTGAAAAAAACCTTAGGTCAAATTTCAACCAAAGATCAAAGTTTTTAAAACATTTAAACCGTAAGCCAAAGTTTAAATTTTTTTTTTGAATGTTATGCTCAAATGCTAAAAAATACTAACCCCAAACCAAAATTGTTATTTTTAAAAACTCTAACCAAAATAATAAAAAGATTTTAATCCTTAGGCTGAAATAGATTCTAACCATTAGGCCTAAATAACTTTTATCCTTAGACCTAAAAAGATTTAAACCTTAGATCAAATTTCAACCAAAGATCAAAGTTTTAAAAATATTTTAATCATAAGCCAAAGTCCTAAAAAAGATTATGAATTTAAGCCAAATTGTTAAAAGATTTTAACATTAGGCCCACCTCATTTTGTCTTGAGATGTACAATACTCGGTCTTCAAGGCACTTTTCCATTATATTTGTATGATGAGATTAATACATTTAAAAATACATCCTAAGCTTGTGTAACCAAAAAGAAAAGGGAACTAGATTTCTACTCAAACATATAATGTGCTACATTACACAAAGGAAATGAATGAATCATAATTTGATATATTTCAAATTCCCTGATTCCTTACACTAACAACTTGCTACTTGCTAAAGATTTAGGTAGATTAGAATCTTTCCATATTCACTTTCATTGAGTGACCACATGGTTTTTAATGGCAAGCTATCATCCCCACCATTAACTAAAAATCCCAGGAACTTTCACAAGATCAAAATTTCAACCCAAAACTCAAACAAGATCAAGATCAAGATCCCATATCCATGAAAGATCCCAATTGCAACCCAAAACTCAAATTGAAACTTTCTTGAAATCTCTTTTCAAAATTGTTAACGAAGGTATTCACCCCCTTAACTTAGACCAACTTGTTTCCCAAAATGAGATTTAAACTTAGCCTCTTTTAATGCATTGCCACCAAGAACCTCTCAATGAATCCCCTATGATTTTGCATTACCTCCACCACCAATTCATGAACATTTGTAAAACCCTAATCTTACAATGCAACAGAAGAATTGGGAGACTGGAACACAACACAAGCATTCTTCTCATGATTGTTTTTGAAATAAAACAACAGAACATTTTAAAAACCACAATATTAACAAACTTCTTGCACAATTAACTTTGAAAATCACCCCAATTGTTTTTTAATCAACTCTTATATAACTTGCACTCCATCCATCACCAAATTTCTTGAGCTAATCTAAGAAATTGCTCCATGAAGGACCGATAAACAAAGTTAATAAACTAGTGAACTCATCATAAACATACCAGACCAAATGCCCACAATTCGGCTCCTCCATGAATGCACACATTAGAAACATAAAATAATACAAACAATAACTTAACTATCTAAAATAATAAGAGCACAATGCTACATGATTACTATAGCCATCCAACACCAAATGGAATTTGCCATATTTTTCCTTCTTCACTTTAAGGCTCCTTTTAGGTGACAGTTGAACCATGAACCAAACAAAACTATCCTAAGGTCCAATCTAAAATTGCTTCCAGCGGGGCCCTTTTGATATTCTATAGACAAGCCTAGTATGAATTTTTATTATAATTACCCAATAGGTAGGTATTGGGAGTCTAGGACTAGTCAAGTATGATGTATTTTTTAATGCCCAATAGGTAGGGTTTCTAGTCACTTTAAGCAAATGGTTGGGGTGTGAAGCAAATAATTTTGTTGGGTTTTGTTTGGGTGATGATTAATTAGTGAATGAACCCATTGTAGAAGTAGATTGGGATGCGAACACGACGTTGTGCATGAAACTTTTGCTTAAAGGGAAGGGACTTCATATTATGGTAGGATTTTGAGAACCATGGATGGATGGACTAACTATCATCAATAAATTTGATTTCGTGACAAAAAACAGTTTACTATTGTAATGGATCAGCATCATGATGGTATCATAAATAGCCAATTTTCAAGAAGGAAATCAAGAGTTAAAAGTAGGAGGAGGAGGATGATCTTTTGAAAGCCATGGGGAATGTGGATGATGGGCCCGCCCTTACAAGGCGAGTAAAGGTCAAAAATGTTGCAACAAAAGCAAGAGTTGCTTTCATTCATGTAGGGTTTAAAGGTTTGTTAGTTAGTCAGTATAGGCATGGCAAGCCTAGCAATTTCACTATCATCAAAACATCGATAGGTATCATAGCAAAATTCCGATATCGTGATGAAATATGGATTGTCACAACACATTTCCGTCCTTTCACTTGATGATTCCCAACACATCTATTTTGCCTCATTTGGTTTCTTCAATTACACTTAGTTCATCCACACATTCCACACCTTTTGTACATTAGCCACGGGCTATTTCTCAATCATCTATAGAAACACTAGGGGCCCATCCATCCCATCAACAACGTCCATGTGTTCCTTGTCTCGGTTGTGGTTGTTTATACGTAATAGGAATAGGTTTAACACATCATCAAACATCATGCACCGCACATAAGCAATCATCAGCTTCCAAGGTGATGATGTTTTCGGCATTAGTGTCTTTTCCTCTTTCTTCAGCTTGGACATAGATTGCATTATTAGATATCATCGATGTTTCCCATCTTGGTTACCATGTCCTTGCTCATACCATCACATTCCATATGCTCTTCGTGTCAAGGTTCAACGTGTTTTGCGCATCCTTTTAGTTTGGTTGGTCATCAATCCATTCAACATAACAACTTGGCATGCATTTTTGTTCTTCCATTTTTGGTGTTTGTCATTTCTGTCGTGGGGTGGTGAGAAAGGCCACTAAGAGATGCGCACCCATTTGCATTGGTAGATGTCAAAGGACTTGGGAGACATTATAAGAATAACACACAATTAAAACATAGGCATTAGCTTCCCAAAGATCTTCAAAGATGGCATTAAATCCTACTCCACTTCCATCATCAGCATGGATACATTATGCATGGGCACTTGCTCATGTAGGGGAGTATGTTTGAGTAATGTGTGCATTAACCCCCAACATTCTTGCAACCCCATTAGTTAATACCATTGTGGCCTTTCGCCATCTTCATCGATTGGCTAAGGTTGACCTCCCCCTTTTTGTTGATAATTTTCATCCAAAAATAGATCTTGTTTTGGATACAGATGCATTTATTTCTGCTTTGACATGTTCTCCATGTCTTTCATCTAGTGGTCCTTCGATTATGGTGTATGAATTTTTGCAAGATTGTTTTATCCATGATGATTCTACTAGTGGCTTTGATTTTTTTTTGAGATATGTGCGCACATCATTTGTGGTCATGTTTTTCCATTAGTATCACATTTGTTTGTTGCATTGTAACTATTGGTTTTGGAAAAACAAGCTAAAGGCATTCAACCCATCGCAATTAAAAAGGTGATTGTTAGTCATTTGCACAATGGTTATTTAGTTCAAGGATACATTTGTAAAACATTTTAATCCACACTAGTTTGGGGTGGCAACATTGGGCAAGTGTGAGACAATGCTTCATGGGGTTAAAGCTATGTTGGATTTACATCCAGAGTCGGTGGTATTACAAGTGGATGTTCAAAATGCGTTTAATTCAGTATTTTGAACAACCATTTTTCAAGAGTTGTGTTTTTTACTAGCACCTTGGATCATCCTTTCCCATTTGTTCGTTGGTTTTATGCACGCCCATCTCCATTATATTTTTTGGGAGTGTCTAGGCACGGGGATCTCATTTTCATTTCATCCGAATTTGGAACACAATAAGGGGATCCTTTGGGAGGAGTGTTGTTTGCATTAACTTATATTTGCGCTTTTCGTTTTATTACAGTAGCCCACCCTACTTGTGTTTTTCCTCATTGATAGATGATATGCACATAGTTGGTTTTACTTTGGATGCGTTACCTGTTTTTTTGTGATTATAGGAAGAATTTGAAATATTAGGACTTTGAGTGTAGTTGACAAAATGTGTGGCCTAGTCTCCATAAAGGTTAGACCAACTTATATCGCTTCCTCCAAGTTTTCTTACACTTGAGTTTAATCTTCATATTTTATGTATTCCAATGGGTTCTTTGCCATTTGTGGAGTCCTTTGTATTAGATGCATTCCATGAGGCCCTCAACATGATTGTTAACCTTTTTATGTTCGCAAATCGCAAGAAGCTTTTATAATGTTTTCATTTTGTTATGTTTAGTGGCCAAACTATTTATAACATATTATGTTTCCATCACCAAGTATTTTGCGACATTATACTAAGTTTGATATTCATACCATAGTTATGTTAGAAAAGCTATTAAGATCAAGATCCTTTGGCACCATAGTGGGCCATTTGGCTTATCGTTAGGTCACTCTTCTTGCTTCTTCAAGGGGCTTAGGCTTTCCCTTAGTGGTTTGACGTGTTGCCCTTGCTTTTTTAAGATGTTGGGTTTTGATTGCTCCTGCATTAGTATCTTGTTTTTAGCAGGATGATCACCTTACTCTTTTTGATGTAGTGGCGCATGTAGAGATTGATACTTATCCCTTCCAAGTCACATTACGAGATATTCAAACATTGCTACCCGAGGTTGTCTAATTGCATGTCTTGCCTTTCAAAAGTTTAGTAGTGCAATCTTATCCTCAAATGCAATTTTCTCTAATAGACCAACTACAAATAGGAATTTACTTTGCTTTTAGTAGATGTTCTTCAAATGTTGTGCAAACATGTCTTCCTTCATATGCAAGTCCAATAGCAGGGACTTGGATTAGCTTGTCCTAACACCCATTCATTCTGTTTATCCTTCGCCCATTTTCTTATAGCACTTTGTATTTGTCTCAATATACCACATATCCTATAGTTGCACATTTTTCACAATGCCAATGTGGTCATACCATTGATGATTTGGGTATCCATTTATTACATTGCCTGTGTGGGAGTGAACGCATTACAACCCATGATACATTTTGAGATATTGTTGCAACTATCGCATCAAAGAGTGAAGCCCACATGCAAAGAGAGGTTTTTCACTTTTTCCACTACCACACACGAAGATGAATGGATATTGTCATCACTAAAAATAGTTTTCGAACCTTGGCGAACATTGTCATTATTGATTCAATTTGTCTAGATTTGGTGCAATGTGCTTCAATGACAACGCATGCAATGACAATTGCCATTCAAGACAAAGCGTGATCCTACATAAAACGAGCGCCGGGAGATGATTTCATTCTCCTTGCCATAGAGACCTATAGTTGTTTCCGTCCTTGTTTTGATTCCTTTCTTATTTCTTGTGTACATACATGTATAGTGCCCCATCAACAAACCTTTTTGGTACCTTTGATATTTATATCTCATTATAGGCAATGAATGTCAATAGCCCTATAACATGCGCAAGCCATCACAATTCTTCAATGGTTGCCACATTTAATCATAGTTCTTCATCTCTTCCACACATACTAGCTAGTGCACCTCCATCACTAGCTGATTTGTCACAAAGGATGCCCTTTTAACATTACGTCTTCCAATTTATTACTACTATTTTGATGGTCTTGGTTTTCCTTTGTGTGTTTACATTTGCTTCAACATGCCTTGTACTTTTTGTGGATGGACTTCCATCCCTGTTTATATACATATACAAGGTTTTAAAAAAGTAGGTATCAGGGTCCTGCTATTATTGTTTTTTTTCAAATTTGTGAAGGAGGTGGGTTGATGACTATGCACAAGAGGACTTAGCCAAATTTGGCTACAGGTCCTAGTCCTAGGGGAAAATAGAGAAATTTTGGATTCTTCTTATAATTTGGCAATTTGTTGGAACCTATTCTCTAAATATGGCGACTTTAGATTAAAATTTTTTTCCCTTGTAATGTGAGTACTTGGGCACAAAATTTTCCCCACAAATACCCTTTGTACCTTTGGAAATTGTCACCTTCTTTTTCTTTTTTTCCTCTCGCCAGGTTGCGAAAATTCGGCCAAAGAAAAGAAAAAAAAACACTGGACTCCAGGATTGTTATGGGGATACTGGTTTAGGGTTTGGAACCCTAACCCTAAAAGAGTATTTCTCCATATAGAGCAAGTGTACATTGAGCTGGAGAAGAGTCTGCACAGACAGACAGAGGGACAGAAGGAGGGAGGAAGGGCATTTGCATGTATTTGTGGAGAACTTCGTCTGCTGAAATCGGGCCCGATTTTTTCTACCTGAGTACCTTCTTTCAATCTTGTGTATGGGAGGAAGTTGTGAACTTCTCCTTTCTGTTCTGTGGTGTGTTGATTGCCTCACTATCATCTGTTTCAGATTCGGGTAGTATTTCTTTCTTGGAGGGAAGAGTTCAGGAACGGGGGAGTACAGGAACATGCCTGGATTCCAGGGGAAGGAAGAGGAGGATTCAACAACAGATGCAGCGATTCCAGTGGATGCTTTTGCTATGGAAGAAGAGGTGCACATGGGTAACAACTCAAGGAAGAAGCGCAAAGTTGTCTTCCCCTATGGCAATTATCACCGCTACTATGGATATCGGGTCTGTCTCTCTCACTGACTTCCCAAATTCATATCAACTGGAACTAAACCCTAAACCCTAAACCTGGGTTTTAGATTCTAACAAAATTTTTGTCCTAGCTTCTAGGAATCGAGTTAGGGTTTATAGGTTTTAGTAACTGTTTCTTCTTCAAGTCCTTGGAGTAGGGGATGTTGTGGCATTCGTGTTGTGACAGGGAGTTGTGGTCTCAAGCAGGTTGGGAAGACCCTCAAGCAAGATCCACGGATGGAGTTGATGCAAACACGGTGGTTTCAAGACAAAGATGTGCTTGATATCGGCTGCAATGAAGGCCATGTCACCATTGCCCTAGGTACTATCCACTATGGCTTTATTGTCATGGGTTTTGTGTGTATGTCCTCATACACACAATTCCTGATTGCATAAATGTTGGATCAATCATGATGATGATCTCATCTCTAATCACTGTATGTTCTTTGCCACCAGAAAAATGGTGTAAGAGGATGATGTATGAGTGAGATTGTGCGTGTGTTTGTTGTGTGATACAGCCCAGAAATACCATGTCCAAAGTATGTGTGGAGTTGACATTGACTCAGGTTGGTTCCTTCTTCAAAACTCAGTTCTTGTCCCAGGTTGTTACATTCACTTTGCACAAGAACTTCTATACCTTTGAAGGAGAAGTTTCTGGAGATCAAAATTGGGTCAAAATACTTGAATGGGTTATGTAGTTTGCCATTTGTGATCAATGGAAGATGGAGTAAAATCTGTGAATTGTGGGTTTAGGGGTTTAGGGTTGTAGATGTGCACCTATCAATTAGAATGGAAAAGCTAAACTTAGCAGCTTAGTTGCTGTCTGATCTGTTTGGGATATGGTTAACAATCAGCATTTCTGTGTCTTAAACTATGCAGCCTCTGTCAACAGGACTGATTTTCAGGGCAGGCAAGAATCTACAAACAGAGTCTGGAGTTGAAGGTGCTGAAGTGGTGCTAAAATCAAGGAATTGGAGTGAATACATAAATGAGAATGGCACCGAAAATGACGAGGATGAGAGTTTTGATCCAGTGGCAATGGAAAATGAAGTTGAATCAGTGGCAACTGAGTCTCTCAGGTCCCTCACTGGCAAGGAGCTTTTAGAGAGAGTTCAATTCAAAAATGTGAATTTTCTCCACTGCTCTTGGCGAAGTCATATATGTGATACTGTGCTTTGGTAAGTCCATGTGATCATCCTTATGCCCAATTCCTTGGGTAACCTCCTCCTTCCCCCAAAACAATCCACCTAAACCCTAAAACTAAAGCAGATTCCTGTCCTGGTTTTGTTTTTTGTTTTATCATCTTTAACCCCATCTTTGAATTTCTACTGTGCAGTTTGAGTGTAGCAAAGTGGATTCATCTGAATTGGGGAGATGAAGGCCTTATTCAACTCTTTGTTAAAATTTACCGACTCTTACGTCCTGTATGTTACTTCTTCATCTTTCTTGGAACTGATATGTAGCTTGTGATCATTATTGGTTTTTATCCAAACCCTCAAGAGTCTAATCAGCCTTGGGCATAAATAGGACATTCTCAGGCAGCTAATTGAAGTGATGGGTAGGGAATGATATTATTGATTTGGTGCCCCTCAGAACCAAGAGCCATTAGTACACATAAGATGTTTACTGTCGGGAACTGCAGAAATTGCCATGGTTGTGATCTTTCCCAAAGCTGGGACCTTGTTTTCTGACAACGAGCTGCCTGTGGATCAACAGGGTGGAGTCCTGATATTGGAACCACAACCATGGAAGTCATATGAAAAGAAAAAGTGGGTTACAGAGGTAGTGTGGATGCTAACATTCCTTCTCTTCTAAGACACTACCTGTGTTGAAGCTTTGATCATGCATATAATTGCAAGAATAACATTGTGCTGTTTCTGCAACTGGGTTTCCATCTGTCTTTCAAAAGAAATCAATGGTAGTTTGACAGTACTGTGGAAGGTTGTAACGATGAGTGTCTGCTCAGATGTCCAGGTGTTCTGTGGTCTAGAAAAGGCATTCAATTGCAAGATTCTCACATTTCAACTGTGAATTGCAGGTTGCACGTGAAAACTTCCGTAACATTGTTATTCGACCTGATTTATTTTCAGCATTTCTTCTAGACAAGGTAAAACTCAAGTTGTGTTACCTCTTTGGAGCTTTACTCTGGACCAAAGTGGTCACAGTTGGTGAATTTTTGACGAAGTAGGTTATTTTTGTAGACTAGTGTAGTGTGACAATACTGGAATACAATGTTTCCATGAACTTTACAGCATTAGATCATCATCTGTCAGGGCATAATTACCCAAAGAAATGCTAATAGTAGCTTGTTTTCTGTGTTGCAGATTGGGTTCAAGTCATGTGTGCAAATAACACAAGATGTTCCTGACTGTAGTGCTGGATTCAGTCGCCCTCTTTTCCTTTATACCAAGTGAGATATGTTTTGGGCAATTCAGGTCCAAACTCCAAACCTGACCACACTGGGTGCGGGACCCTAAAATTCACGATGCCACCACACTATTCGGGCTTATCTCCTCTAGTAGAATTATATTTTTTCACTAATGGAAGTATAACTGGGGTGAAAAAAGGCTTTTTGTCTTGAATAGGCATGAAAGTGTCCTGTTCAAATTGTTGCCTTTCCTGAAACAGAATATGTAGTTATGTGGAAAAATATCAATCAGGAGAATTGATTTTCCTTTTGTGTCTGAGGATTTTGATATTTGTACATTTTTTTCTCTCCTATCTAAAAAGATTGTTGAGGTTCCGTTAGCTTCTGTTATTCATGACTGTTATCCAGTGTTTTGATGCATAGGTCTGGCTCAGCACAACTAAAACACAATCTTTTGTATGTATCTTTCAATTTTTCTCCTAGAAGAACCAACCACTGGAAAGCAGACCACTAAGTAGAGGTTTTATGCCAGAAGTTTTCATGTACACAATCTGCATGCATCATGATCAACACTGAGGAAGGTAGGTTAGCTCTCTAATTTGGTTCCCTGAATGAGATGAAAGTGAAACATGCTATGAACTCCAATGGAATTGCATGTGGCCCTCTACTTGAGGTAAGGTCACAATTTCCTATCTTGATGGTAGTGTTGTAACCCAGGCTTTTATAGTATTCCTAATGCTAATCATTTAAAAGTTGTGTTACAGCATCCCCAGCAGTGTTCAATGTATGACCCTGCAAAAATGTTTCTCACATCCAAGTTTAGCTATCCACTTTTTTGCAACCTCACCCATAAAACTGGCACTGCAAATGGGTGGGTGACTACTAATGTTAGTACCATCTGGAGTAGTCAGTGTCCAATTGCAGATGTCAGATCATATTTAGTGCTCTATGGCAGGTGCACAACTCTGTTGCTTTTTACCAGGCTCAGCCAATTGTGCAAATTGTGCAAATATGCTGGGCCAAAACCATTCTGCTGAGCCAAACAAGGCCCAAAATAGCATGTTTTGACTTTTCTTCATCCAATTTTAATGTGGAGGGTCACATACTGAACACAACTGTGGAAGCTCTTAGCTATCTTTAATGAAAGTTACATGAGATGGTAGGTTACTTGACAGACTATCAATGCTATTTCATTCCTGTTTGCCATTGCCATTGATGCACAACAGAGAGTTCATACATCCTTCACATTTTACAAGATCACAAATTTAGAACACATGATGTAGAATGGCAAGTTAATCGACATGCACACATTTCCTTCAACCGGTGCAGACTGTCTGAATTTTGTAATGGGTTAGAACCAGCGGGGGGTACATGCAGGTGAAATTATGAGATAGATAGTAAGTACATTGTGTGAATCATACATAAAACACATCGACTGAGAGATGCATATGCGATTATACTTGCTTTGTCACCTCACAAATTGTCAAATCCATTTCTCAATTAAACTCTGTTGGGGAAAGAAAATATTCACCTTGCTCTTAGAGTGGTGAAGGGTGGGTGAAACCCCACCTTTTCTGCATGGGGTTCATCGTCCAAAGGAATTCTGTAGCTTTCTGGTGGTTGGACCCATGGCCAAGTGAAAAAGCATGGCTGCTAGAAGTCCAACCTAATTGGACAGCTACTAGGTACTGAGTAAATGGCAAATTCTCATATCAAAGAATTGGTCTCACTGGCAGCTTAGAAAACATCCTCTATACATTAACAGTTGGACCTTCTTTGAGGGACAAACTGCAGCAAATGATCCTTTCTGCAACTGCTTGAGAAAAATAGCTTCTTGCAGTTGAAGCACCAGCATGCAAATAATTTTTATCCATGGCTCTCAAGGAGCTTGTTTTCGATTCAATATCCGGAAGAATGACTGCAGGATCTTGAAGAACCAAATAACATTCATGAAACCCAAGCCTCCAGGCGCCAGTATCAGAAATACATATGCCACATTGTGCAGTTGTTTCATCTGGACCACAAATCATCCACCATAAATACCACATTCAAATGGTTATTCTTGCACCAACATTCTCCTGTTCTGGAGGTTCACCTCCAAACTGCAGTGGTGCACATTTTGCTGTGTGATCAAGAAGATGGAGGGAGGCTGAAAAAGGTTTAAGGTTCAGGGCTTAGAGTTGGATGGCTCTGACAGTCTTATAGAAATTCCCATCTAGAAACATTCTACAGCTTTTCCTGTTTTTGGCCAGTGGAGTAAATCCTCACTGAAATGTCTCGTGCTGTTTTCTAACACATTTACAAAGATGCTGCTCATTGTGGACATGGGTAGTTTATACAATCATAGATGGAAGTTGTTAACATCTTTCACTGCACCAGATGTGAAGTGTGCCTACCTGCTCACGGTGAGCGTACATGTGAGTGAAACAATATAAGAACAGTAGTATGCGAGCTACCTGCAATACCCACTCTTCCTTCAGAAATCTGGAAAAACAATTACTGCATCTTCTTCTCCAGTTATCCCTTGCATGCCAAACTCTCTTGGGATAGATCACATGATTACACTATATGAACAGATTTGAATAAACCCTAAACCTAATAACAACACTCAAGAGGGCAACATACTTGGATGGGTAGCCAGGAAAAAAGACTGACAGAGAATTACCAGCCATAGCAAGGTAAGAGAGAACCCATTGATGAAGTATAGTTTTGAGTCCTTCTGCCCCAATACAGACATATACCTGCATTGCCCCAGTTAAGCCTGTGTTAGACAGCTGAATTCTTCTGCAGTCGTGTTGCTATTTTATTTTTTCTTTCAAGGTGTCTGGCTGATAAAAATAAGATGGTGGTTATGGCAATGTGCAAAAGTAGGATTAAAGCAGGGGATCAGATGACAACCCACCACCGAAGATTGACAAGAGGTGTTGTGCATTCTGACAAGAGGGCCATGCAGATGTATACATGGCTATGCCCACTGTGAACTCCAAGCACCAGAGATATGATTGACAATAGATGGTGTACAAACTTGCAGCCCCCAAAAAATCCACCAACACATCCTCAAATTGTGTCAGATCTGCTGCTGAAATATTGACTAACTCACTGTACATACCTTGCTCTACAAACCCTTTCGTCTAGCTCCTAAGGAGGCTATTTCTAAGACTCACAGAGCAGAGGTGCTACAGCATGAAATGTAACAATGTGCTAGCAGCATGTCTGATGAGTGTAGCTGAAAAAAATAAATCTATGGACTCGATAACTATGAGGAGGACTACTACAATGATGCCAAAGTAGGAAAGTAGAAACTCACAAATTCAAGGCCTCCTAGATCTGGATAATAGCGGTACATCATTGCCATATCAGCAAGGAAATAGCCACATGAAAACTGTACATAAAAAAGAGAAATTAGTGTCAATCACTTTTGCAGTGAACTAAGAATAGCTGCTGCAACCCATGGAACTCTATATCAAACTGTGTACACCTTTAGTAAGGGATGGTCCATGTAATTGCAGCTTTTGCAGGTCATTCCAAAGTTCCATGAAGTCATTAGGATTTCCAATGAAGGTAGTAGAATCAAATCAGAGTGAGAAGAAACAGAAAGAGGAAAACAGAGAGAGACTAATGAATGGTAATGTGATGCTCACCCCAAGAGAAAATTGTGAAAGTAGGGTGCTGCGAAACATGACAGGTCCATATGGAGCATCATCATGGAAAATATCACTTATGTATAGCAAGTAGAATGCAACAATTGATGCCACAGTTGCATGGGCTGTGGAAACAGACCTGGAGATGAATCACATATCCACAACACATAATTTTTCTGCTCTAACAAAATGCTTGCCCTCACCTCCTAAGCTCAACATGTCTTTGATCTACATTCATTGGACAACAGTCTCAACTCATGGCATTGAGAAATGGTGTGAATTTCATCACATTTTGGTTGAATTTGTACAACTTTGTTTCAACCACCTGTGGCATCAAGAATTTCATCACATTTTGGTGGTACCACCCATGATGTGTACTTCTTATTGAGCTCTGCGTGTCAGGTTACCGTTCAAACTGCATGACATGAGTCAAAACACAAGCAGGAGAAAAATCATCAGGGAGGGCAAGAGAGTAACACTTCTTGACCTGCTATCCCATTCCACTTTCTCCTTCTTTGAAAGCTTCGCATGGCCTGGGAATACAACTGGACTGAATGCTTTGGAGATGTCAGACACCTGCATCATCATCGTCATCATCATCACCTATATCATAATTTTTCCTCTTCTGTTACAATCCAACTTGTGAATACATTTTGGGTTGCAGAAAAATGTGAAAAGTAATGGAATTCAATTCAACAAGAAAAAAGAGTTGCCGACATTCACAGAATAGAATGTTGTTCCACACATGGAAGACGCAAAAGAGGTTCTTCATCTCAAGTGCACAGACACACAGAAAAAAAAAAGGAAAAAAAAACTAAACTGATGTTGTACTCTGCTATGTGCAAACCCATAGTAGGGGAGAGAGAGAGAGGAACGGACAAGCTCACAGAAAATGATACCAAACGAAACCGAAGCAAGCCAGAGAAAAGCTTCTCCAGCTGAACTCCATTCTCCAAGAAGACTATCCAGGTCATTGTGGAAAGGAACCGACTTTGTCAAGTTCATTGCTCGCGGTAACACAGCACCCAAAGACTTCATCATCTTTACTAGATGCTTCTCAGCTCCACCTCCTCTTCCCCCTCTTCCTCCTCAAAGCCCACAACTTTCTGTTCCTCTCCCAACTCCTCCTCAATCCCTCCATCTCTCCCTCCCCAACAACAACACAAGAGTCCACAAGCCCGCCACACACTCAGACATCCACCTACCCACCATCCAGTCATCATCCATCCACTTACCCACCAGTCATCATCCATCCACCTACCCACCGACCATCCATCCACATATCTACCCACCATCCCATCATCCATTCAATTACTCACCATCCATCCATCCATCCACCTTCTCATCATCCATCCACCCATCCATCCACTTACCCACCAACCCACCATCCATCCACCAACTAGGGCTTTTTCCACACAGGCTATGGAATGGATGGAGATTCTTTCCTTCATCATCACTACATATGGACAATCATAAAACGCATCTCATCAATCTGCAGATCATATCATTCTAGGAACAAATCCTGATGAGCAAAATTCTCATCAAAACTTCAAAGAGAAAAATCCACATGTGACAATATAATCTTCTCACTCAACTTCCTCAAGGAAACTAATGAAACCACCCTTTGTATCCCTGTATGGTTTTTACTCTAGTATCTTTATGGCTTTTGCACATGTCTGTTGAATAATTAATTAATTAATTTTGTAGACACTTTCTTTAGAAAAACAGAATATTTCACCATATTCAAAAAGATTTTTCATTTTGCTTCACAAAAAAATTCTATTCAAGAAAAGCAGTTTTTTTTGAGATTTATTGGCATTTCTACAAATAATATAATTTGTGCTGATGCCCACCAACATATCATTACCACCGCATTCATGAGTTTGAAATATAAGTATTCTGGTTGATTCAGAAATTGGGGTTAGACAAGATTTCTGTTCTAAAAATCCTTCATATATTCAGAATGTTGGAGTACCCAATTCAAATAGAATGTTGGATCTTGTTAGTACCCGATTCATAGAGAATGTGGATCTTGTTACTCCCCATGTTTCTGAAAGAAACCAAATTCTATACAATGAATGCATGCACTTACTTGTGGCAAGTTCTCTGCACACCAACACTCAATAGCCTTCAGAAGACTGTTGACTGTAGGTTTTGGATTGGAACTGGTCTTTGTCGAATGTAATAAGAATGTGCACAATGCAAACCACAGTTGAGTCATAACAAGCAACTTGTGCAATTTGGTGCAATGAAGCAAAGGGTGCAGTGAAAGTTTGGAGTAATGAACCAGAAAGTGTTGGTCCTCACTCCATTTCTTGCTGCAGTTCTTGGTGTCTGATCTACCAACCACAGTGACATTGTAAATGTAGAGAAAGTGGAGAGAAAGAAGCAGGGCAAAAGATGGGACATATTAGCATGCCACTTCTTACTCCTACATGACTGGTTGAATGCTTTTATAACTTATGATATGACATTTAACACTTTGTCAGAAGATGGGCAATGTTTTTTTTTTTGTTTGGGGGAGGGTGGGGAGGAAGAGGTCTCTTTTTGGTACATGTAGGATGTCTAGTTGGGAGCAACATCTGGAACCAGAAAATCAGGTGATTGGTCTGGTCACAATAGTCGAGTGTGTTGCAATCTGAAGACTAAATTGTCCACCCTTCTCTGTGACATCAACCTTCTTCACACCCGGAGGAGGAAGAAGTTCAAATGACTGCACCAAGCGTCCAAGCACAATTGAAAGTAATGGAATGGCTATGATGATTCCTGGACAGGCCCGTCGTCCAGCTCCAAATGGAAGAAACCGGAAATCGTTCCCACTTGCATCCATGGTTGAGTTCAAGAACCGCTCTGGCATGAACTTCTCAGGTTGGTCCCAGTATTTGGGGTTGTTTGCAATCCACCAAGCATTCACCAGGATTTTGCTCTCAGCCGGAATATCGTATCCAACAAGCTTGGCATCATGGAGATTCATGTGTGGCACAAGGAGAGGGATTGCCATGTGAAGCCTCATAATCTCCTTTACAAACGCAGTGAGATATGGCAACTTGTTATTGCAAGTGTCTGGCTCTGTAATCAAGTTCCCCTTGCCAAGAGTGTCATCCAATTCAGCACGGATCCTCTTTTGCATTTCAGGATTGTTCACCAACTCCGCCACACCCCACTCAATTGACCACAGGGTTGTCTCAATAGCTGCAGTACAAAACACAATGTGTTCAACTATGACTAAAATGAAAGAGGGAGTAGAGACCAACATGCATGTACTATGGAAGAAATATTGTGACACAGAAAACATTCGAAGATGAACTTTTCACTACTCCTGCCCATAAGTTGGCAGACATACCAGCAACATTGATATTCTCAACAATGTAGAGGACATTGTCCTCATTGATCTCTCCTTTACTTTGTGCATCCAGAATATGGTCCATTCCACACTTCTCAAATTGTTCTGTTGGACTCACAACACTCAACATCTTCCTGCATGTAGGGTAGGCATCAAACAACAGTAAAGGATTGATTGATGTATGTGAACAATAGTTTCATTCCTGAAGAAGAACAGAAAATTCCAGCAGTAATGTATCGCATTGCATTTTTAACTGTCGAAACCAAAAGAGTGTAAAACAATGAAGAAACTTCTTCAACTTCCTCAATTTAAGTTTTGTCAGAGAAGACATACATTGAGCAAGAAACCCTAGTCATCACAGGGCAGGCAGGCAGGCAGGCTTACTTACTTGCGCTCCTCAATGAAGTAATCTTTGAACAGAGCAAGTCGCCGATCTTTGACCTCCTGGCAGACCTTAAGATAACCTTTCAAGAACGGGCGAAAGATGGGAATGAAATCACCAAAGTTGTAGTCAAAGCTCTGAGCTAATCGGCTTCGTTCGCCATTGAGAGCCTTGAGCTTCACATACAAAGGATCATCTTCACTTTCAAATCGGGAATCAAACATGAGGCGGTACATGATGTTATACATCATGAGCTGCAACCGCCTGCGAATCACCACCCCTGAAGTTGATGCTTCAGGGTTTGCCTTCAGATCTTTGATGACATGGTCCGCCTCATTCTCCCAAGCAAACCGTGCCGTTTGCACCACCTTGTTGGTGAAGAAGGGAACTGTCATGATTCTTCTCATCCTTCGCCAATGTTCACCATAGACTGTGAAAACCATGTCTTGACCATTGCCTGTAAAGATGTCGAATACAACATTCCGGGTGCGAGACCCAAACTCAACTCCTTGTGTGTGCAGAACATCCTTTGCCACTTCTGGAGACGAAACCACCACCAAGTTCCTCTGTCCCATCCTGAGCATGAACACATCCCCATACTTCTCTGCCATCTGTGACAAGTTCCTGTGGTTTAGGTCATTCCCCACCTGCACCCATCACAGACAGATACCCTAATATTCTGTAAGCACCCACCCATCCACTGCCATAATCCCTTGTAACAAAGAAACAAAGCAAAACAGGACTTGCTTCTGGAAAGCAAGAAGCCAAAAGAACCAGTCTTGAAAATCCAGCAGAACAAGGGAAGGGAGGAGAGGAACCCAACTACTGAAATGTCAGAGACTGCTCTAGTACCATACCTGCAGCCAGTTACCAACAATGGGCAATGCAATGGGTCCAGGAGGCAGCTTCAACTTGCGTGCTCTAAGGAGCTTCACCACAAGAATCCCACCCAACACCAAAACAGACAACCCTTGCAACAAAGAGGAGAAACTGAACATGGAGCTGGCCGGTTGCTGCAAGCTCATGTTAACACGATGATCGACAACCGAAGAAGATGTGTGAACTACTACTACTGCTGCAACACTACTGGCAGAAAGCTGCAACAGAAGAAGACCCAACAACCCAAAATGGAAGAGGAACACCGCCATGGACAATCGATTTAACAACCCAACACACAAACCAAATTTTTTTTGTGTAATGATCTAGCTTCGCTCAATCAAAATTCCTTCCTGAAGGATTGCTTGATCACATACACATTACTAGATCTTTGAGAGACATTATTAAGAGCTGAAATGCCTGCTTGCAAAGAGATGATGGATCTGAAAACTCTAGGGGAGGATCTAGTAGACGCGTCTCTACATCTGCTGCTGCTGCTCCTCCTCCTCCTCCTCCTCTTGTAGTTTTCTGACTCCAGCAATAAATGTTCACGCTGCATGCACAAAAGGGAACTAGTGGGTGGTGGGTTTTACGAGTGAATTGCGGGACTTCTTGCAAAAATTCCATCAAGTTGGTAAAATGGGATTTTTGTGTAACATAAAGACCCTAGGGTTTAGGGTTTAGGGTTTCACAAGTGCTTTAGGGAAACAAAGGACCCTGAGGTGAAGTGAAAATCCTGCCTTGCAAAAAATGAGCAATTTAATAATGTTTCTCATGTAATTATATGTCAGTAAAAGTGCAAATTTTTGAACATATTTGAAAGGTTTTCAAATAAATTTGAAGGGATTAGGGAGGCCATTTTTTTTTTTTCCTTTTTTGATAATAATACACATAACTAATTCCCAAGATTTTATTCTTTTCAATAAAAAATCAATTAAAAAACTAATTGAAACACAATTTAATTCTACAAGTTATATAATATAAAATTTTCATTGAATGTAATATGAAAGGAATAGTACATATGTAATATATGGTAGAGAGAATTATAATCATCGCTTACAACTTGGACCATTGGCTCCAACATGTTTCACAAAACGATCCACAATTTTCATGTTTAGATTAGACAATTTGGAGAAATGATATCCATTGGTTTGCATGTGCAGAAACAACCAAATAGAAACCAAGAAACAAGATTCCATGTGAAAATATTAGTTATCCTAAATTAAGTATAATTTAGATACATGTCTTTTATCCTCTCAAGAGTCAAAACATGTTATTAACACTTAAGTAAAGGTAAGTTTGAAAATATATATTAGCTAGGTAAAATAAACATTGAGTATAAATAGGGTAATAAAAAAAAGTATCAACTAAGTAACGTATACATTTACCCTTTCATATACATGTGAGTATATGCAAGGAATAAATCTACCTTGCCAACACTAGTACTTATTGTTTGTTAATTAGGTGTTGTTAAACATATTGTTTAGATTTCTTTCTTTCACTCTTTGGAGCAAAATTAACCAATTGGCTAGTTGGGATTAAGAGAGAAGGAGAATCACAAATGAAGATAAGAAACATCCCCTTTTTCCTTAGAAATCTGAAAATACATGGGGAGAGGACATATTGCAACAAATGGAATCATGTTTTGACCTAAATATATATTAGCAACACCCCTCAATGATAAAATCTTACCCAATTCTACTTTGCATATATTGGTTTCATTGAGCCTATAATAGAGGATCTATAAGTGGACCCTTGTTGAATATAAACCATATAAAGGCTATTATTCCACAAGTTTGAAGTTGTGCCATAGTTTAAGTATTATGGTAAATCTACCTTGAACCTTATCCACCTTTTGTTGTAAGAAGCATTTTATAAGGTTAGATATGGGGTTTTCTTTTTCATGCATAGTTAATGACTTCTTCATATCATGTAATCTTGCAAAGTCCTTTCACAAATAACAAGAGGAGGTTGTTTAAGAGGGGGAGGTTTTGAGAGCCTAGTACTTGAAGAAGAGTGTTGGATGGTTGTGTCTTGATGAGCATTTTGACTTGGCCCAACCTTGAGGAAAGGATTTGGATGTTGCTTAGACTTGAAGTAGTGAGTGTTGATGCATGATTCAAGATCATGAATTCTTGAGCCATGAATCAAGATCAAGTTCCAAGGGGTGTGTAGATTTGATAAATCCTTTGTGGTGGGGATATTTGTTGAGGAGATTCGTGGTGACCCATTTTCCTACCTCTAATGGATGAGGGGGTTTGCTTAAGTTTCATCAAATGGAATTAATGGTGTGCTTTTAACTTACAAGAACATATTCAAACTTCAAGATCGTCTCAAAAGTGTCACGAGCACTTTGTTGAATTTCATAGGTGCCAAACTCTATTGCACCTTGCCATGGTCATGAAAATATGAATGTTTACATAAGAGCTTCAACTAATGGAGGTTTTTTCTTTGATAAAAATCAACGGGTTCCCAAAGTGGGGTTGTTTTAAAGGAACTTTTAATTGCTTGGGTTCCACTTTCTGAGCATGGGTCTTATGTGAAACCAAGTGTTTAGGATGGAATATGGGAGATTTTTTGAATTTGCTTGCATGCATTTGTGAACTTTCATTGGTTGGGGAATTTTTTTTGATTCCTAATTGCATCAATTTTTACAATTGAGGACACCCTCGGAATGGGCGAGTTTTGAAAATGAGCACCCCTTGACCCTTTTTTATTTAGTGTTAGACCAAGACACCTTATATCCATGAGTAAATGGCTCATGTTGGCTATGCACCCTAAATGAAGAGTGCCCTCACACTAAAACTTTACCTTATATAGAAGGGTCATCTATATAAGTGGATCACAAGGTTCTCATGTAGCCCAATTCAGGGCACTTTTGGTGTCAACCCATATGATTGTGAGGGGCTTGGGAAGAAGAGGCTTTTTCCCTTAACACATGACCTTGAAAAGGTTTAAATATACCTTGCAAACTTCTATTAATTTGACTCCTACATAAATTGGGGGTACTTACCTATTCATGCTTCTATTAGTTAGTGAGGGGATGGAGCCACAACTGGTGTTGTTTTTTTTTGGGCTTCTCCTTTAGAAGGAGCCATTTGATTGGCCCACCATCAATATTTTTGGAACATGGGGGCACTCCCCCAACATAGAAGCTTGAATATGCTTCCCTCCCCCAAAAATAGAGTCATGCTTCCCTTTAATTAGTGTCAAATTGGCCTAGGTACTCCAATATGTACCATGTGGGTGTATTCCTATTATGTACCATGGAAGGAGTGGTTTTCAAAACATGGTCTTGGGGTTCAAACTAGATAATTGTGAGCTTTTGATGATAAATAAAAGAATTTCCTTGGCCTCTTTGACATATGTATTGGAGTATTGGAATCTTTGACATTATTTGGAGGATTTAATTTGAACTCGTGCATATGTCATGTGATTTCATTCAACATTGCATAACCCAATTTTGTTGGCTTAGGTAAACCCTAGATTTGGATGGAAATCAATTGGCTTGATTTCATATGTTTCAAACACACTAAATTATATCAATATGTTGCATCATTATCTAACGATATAGTTTTTTTATTCGTAGATATTGTTGATGAATAATGAATATTTGAAGAAAGGAAGAACTAATCATGCATTTATTTTTAAATATTTAAGAGGATTGTGAAAGGACACAATGAACATTCCTTCATTAGGAATGAGGACCTGTGTAAATGAATGTTGTAATGTGATAAACTCAAAAATGTTCAAGACTCAATTGTTTTAAGGAGAAGTAGGTGGACTTGGTGAAAAATCTTGGTAGTGTGAAACTTTTAATTTGTTGGAATGAGTTTGGCTTTTAAGTATACATCTAGTATATAATGCCTACAACTGATATTGAAAATTTATTTGTTGAAAATTTATTTATTTACTTCAAAAGAAAGAAGTTTGATAGTTTCAAATTTTCAATAGTTGAGCTATAGGGCCTTGGGTTACTTAGACCATAATCCCTCCTTCAATGCTCAATACAACACCACCCAATTAGTAGTAAGTAGGTGATGATGCTATTATTGGGGAGAGAGTCTTAAATAAAACTTCAGTGCATTTTCAACAACAGGCATCACAAGGCTGTCATAGATGTGCCAGAAAAGAGAGAGAGAGAGAGAGAGAGAGAGAGAGAAGGATATGCTAAAATGGTGTGTTATTACTCATCACCCAAAAGAAGATAATTTAAAGATGGGTGTCTCCAACCCCTCTTCTAAAATTGAAATGGTGTGGCAATGGAGGTGGCCACTGGACAATCATTATTGTCAAGCTTTTTTGTCATTCAACTTCAACTTAACTTAGTAATGAATAAAGCAATGGTGCAGCAACAATACAGCCTCTCCAACTTCCAGAGGTTTGGACCTTATTGGTCTCGGTGGCAAGTTTTCATTTAGCTTGTCTGAGATTACAAGTCCCTAGTAATAATGTTCCTGAAGTGCAAATGCCACAAGTATCATGGTTTTGGCTGGTCTGCTTTTTGCCTCCTCCCTTTGTGTCAAGAAGTAAGTACATCTATCTATCTATGAAGGAAGGTAGTTTGTTTTGTCTTGTTTTGTAGTTATGAGATCCACCCAACTGGGATGCTTCAGATCGTGTTCTTGGTGTCTTTGGAAAGCTCTCGACAAGGAGAGGTGCATGGGCTGCGTTCCATGATACTTGGACTTGCGGTGCAAAAGTTCTTGAATATTGAATGATTTCTTCATTGAAAATTAAATTAAGTCGTAGCTGAAAATTTTGTGGTTGTTGGAAAGATGTTGATGAGCAGGATTTAATGGAATTTATTTGGTAAGATTTGGATTCAGAATGTGGGAGAAATTGATCTTTAAGTGTTTTTTTTTGCTGCTGAAAATTCAAATAAATTCCCAAAAAACCAGGTTTTGGAAGGAAAAATCAGTTGAGGGCATGGGTGACACTTGGGCCAACCATTAGGCACTTGGTGGGAATATGAAGGAACCATACGGAATACATTTGGGAAGATGGAAATCCAAAAAAAATTATATTCTTAATATTTTTTATGTTCAAGGTTGAGGAATGGGTGTTAGACTATGTAGTGGCTTTTGCCAATCTCAACATCTCAAGCACAAATAAATCTTGAACCTAAGTCATTTTACTGAGAATATCGAGCAAGTTTTTGCCGATCTTCATAAGAAATATGATGTGCAATGTGTTGTGGAGATGGTCTAATAAGGTTGATCCTTGACAGTATACTAGTAAAACGGACTTAGTGTTCATGTTTCTGAAGAATCTAGCACCATTATTTGTACTTTGAAAAGAGCTTTTAAAGAATTTGCGGGTTCAGAGTTCATGCTGTCATGATCTTTACTTAATTTAGTGTTCACATTGGAAGGATCTAGCACCATGATTTGTACCTGGGAAAAGAGCTTTAAAGCATTTGGAAGGTTTGGACTCTGGAGTTCAGGCTGTGTCATTATGTACTCTAGACAAATGAGTGGGTGAAGTAAAAAGAGTAAAACAAGACATTAGTGCCAGAGCAAGACATTATTTCAAATTTCGTGGGCATCATCAACCCAATGCCTCATGCAGTTCAGCACACTTAGTTTACAAAGAAGAACACACACTCATGTTTTGGTGCACAACCAAAAAAAACCCAATATTTTATATGTTATGTTGCAAGGAGTAAAATTGAAATCTGGCATCACCTTGGTGCAACAACAACTTACCAGTAGCCTATATTTCCAAGCACCATATTACATCAACTTCTTCTTTTACTTCTTAAGAAAATGAGCTAGACTGACAATTCATGAAGTTTGATGGGGTGTGTAGCATCTTGTGAGGACCGAGAGCATTCTGTTTGTTTGTTTGTTTTGGGGGGGAGGATGAGGTCTAATGGATGCGATTGTTAACCCATCATCAGGTGGAAATGAGTTAGCATGAGAACTCCAGCTCCAAAACTTGGAGCTATCAAGAGAACATCTAAAGGAAAAGTAAGAACAATGAAGGTCACTTGGGGCAACGATTGCAGTATATTTCTGGACAACCCTCAAGGCTGCGTGTTCAGTCATCAAGGTAAGAATCAACTTGAAAGAACAATGTCAGTGCAACAAACTACAATACCATGTGTGGAGTCAGTTACTTCAATACTCACAGAACTAATGATCATAAAGGCCATTTTTTTTTTGGGCTAGATTTGGATTTCATAAATGACTCAGCATTGCATTTGGTTTCAGAAGCTTAACAAAAAGCAAAGAAATCTTTCAACATGAGACTTCATTCATGATTTGCATTGAGATTTTGTTTTTGTTTTTTTGTGGAGAAAGTAGTGGCCACATTTAGACAATCATATGTTCTTGGAGGCTGCCACAACATACATAGCAGGAGCATTCACAAAATTTTCTACTTGTCCTCTCTCATCTCTCTCTAGCAAATTTGGGCTCATTCCTCTTGACATATGTTCTTGGAGGATGATTGACACTTTGTGGTGGCTACATCATGGAATGGGAAAAACAACAACCCAATTTCACAAGCTAAATTGATGCCTTGGGTGAACTTGCATTTACATTGCTACCATGGTAAAAAACAAGTGTTGGGTGGTTCTTGATTTTTTATGAAGAACGAGTTCTGGTTTTGATTCTTATTGTGTTATGGTTCCAAACATTTAGACCTAGTCCCAATTTGGGTTTAAAGTAAGTACGTGACATGAAAATTGGCAATTGTAACCAGTGTTGTGTGGTTCTTTGTTGGCCTTGCCTACTACCAAGGCAAGGATATTGTGTTTAGATTCATAATAGAGTATAATAGATAGCTTAAGGGATTTTTGGCCCCCTAGGTAATAAATAATAGGTCTATTTTTCTGAGAGGATTTTTGAAAGATGATATTTTGGCTTGTGTTGACACTTGATATTAGTTATAATAGAGTTATAATATCTCGAAGGATTTTGGTTTTCTTTTAGAGGATTGTTTTGAAGATTATATTTTTGCATGGTGAAATATTTGAGTTTCCATAATTCTTCTTTTGCCTAAAGATACTTTTCAATGTAAATGGCAAGGCCACATTGTGACACACCCCTTGTTTTTTTTTTTGGGGGGTGTGGGGGAAAGGATCTTCAGGTAAGGTTATTTTATTTTTAAAAATCAAGAACCTCCAGTCAAGGGCAATGTTTTTTTTCCAAAATATGGGGGCTTCAGATGTATTAGGGTTTAAGTTTTCTTTACAAGGGGCCAATTGAAATAGAATATAGGGTTTAGGGATGATATCAAAATACCCATTGCCATATCATAATAATTATTTCATGGGTATGCTCACACTTTTTTTGGGGGTTTTTTTGAATGGGCCATGATATTGATTGGCCCATCACCAATGTTTTTTGGAACATTGGGCACTCCCCAATAGAAGCACCTCTTTGAATCACCAGTTGCAAAATAGAAACAAATGTTGCTCCCTTCAGCCCACCTTTTCATTTTATACACATGAGAATTGAACCTTTGGGCAAACCATATGGGATAAAAGTGAGATGCTATTTGGGAGTGTTTTGGGGAACAACTTGGGAACCTCATGTGGAACACATAGGGACACACAATGGTAACAATGAAAAAAAAATTAAAAAAAATCCTCTCCCCCCCCCTCCCCCCCCCATTTTTGATGAATTTTTGCTATGAAAAATTGGTTCCAATGTCAATTGCAACAAAACATTGAGCTTTTGGTTTGGAGACCTTAGAATTTAACTAAAATTAAAAACCTACCAACATTAGTAAAAACTTGTGTTGGGTAGGTATATCAATTCTTATCTACAAATTGTGTAAAAGTAAATATAAACTTTCAAAAAATTTGATTAGGTGAGGCCAATGTGAGTTAATACCTATACTAATACTTTCACCTCCTTGAGTGAGACCCATTACATGCTTTATTTGATTATGAAAATGTTTAAATTTAAATGTCTATGAACAACCCCAAGTAAATTCAATTTTTTTACCAATGTTGGGCAAGTATATCAATTGGATAAGGATAAATACAAAACTTCAAAATAATATATGAACCATGAAAAGGTAAATAGGCTAAAAAAATTCCAAACTAGGTATGTGTAAACTTATAAAGGTTTTGGAAAATAATCAATCTGGGAAAGGGTAAATGATGGCACATTTCAAGTGAAAAAAAGACAATAATAACTTGTGGAATTTGACATTATGTGAAATTTCAAATATCTTGTAAAAATTTTTGTCAAAAGAGAAAATATTCAATAATTAGTTACCATAATTCACACTAATGCATCATAATCACATGCATTGCAAAATATGGGAATGCATTTACATGTTGCATAATCATTTTGGCAATTTACCCTTTTTTAACCCATTTCAAAACAATTACCCTTCCCCGGGCAAAGGGTAAAACCACAAACATATATTGGCTATGAACAATAAATATTTTAAAAATGGTTTAAGTCTGAAACATTTACCAAGAAATTAGGTAAATAAAAGCCTAACAAAAATTTACCAGTTGAGTAAGGCACATAACACCTATTTCAGATTTCCTGCCCTTTTACCTTAAAACTTGAAAAAATTAACCCTATGTGAAGAAAAAGGAGTCTTCTATGACCTAGAAAGGAGCCCTATATTTTGAGAAAAAAAGCCTAGGGATAGACACACAACCCTAAATGGGCTTTGGACTTCATTGAGGAAATTGTTAATGTTGTGAGTGTTGGCCATTGGATTTAGAAGCAATAACTTAGGAACTATTCACCATTATTAATGGGTATACCTACATATTAGGGTTAGGTTGCAACTATTGGAAGTGTTGTTGTGAGCAAATCATTTTAACCTAGCAATTTATGAAGGACCATTCTATTAAGTGTTAGGAAAGTTGCATATCATCATAGTGTGTGGGTCCATCAAATTGAAGAAGGAACATCCTTTTTAAAATCTTGGGAAGGTGTGCATCTCATATTGGGTGGGACCCATGCATGCTATTAATGTCTTTAAAAGGTGCATATCATAATGCATGGGGACCATTCAAGGACCATCCTATTATTATATAGTTATGGGGTACTACAATAATAAGTTCAACTTGAATGCCATGTGCACTTGATTTATGGCATTGGTGGTGGGTTTTTAGCCATGCTAAAAAATGGCAAGTTTAAGTTTGGAAAAACTTATTCTAACCATTTCATCCAGGCATTATAGTTAAGTGAACCCTAAACTCTAACCTAGACTTCATTATTTACTAACACAAGAGGGAGGGTATATATATGGTTGGTTTTATGTACCCGGATCTATGTCAAATAAGAATTAATTAAATTTCAAGTTTTCATTTTCACAAATAAAATATTCTTGAAGATCCATTAGTTTCCTTCACAAATCTTTGTAATTTGAGAAATATAGTTTATGAAATTTTCATTATTTTTTACAAATATTGTAATTAGTGTTGAAGCTGCCAAGGTTAGTATGGTAACCAGATCTGGCATGGATGAAATTCTATTGGTAAAGTCTAATCATAAACCAACCCTTGTCCAGTTATTGGAACCCTTTGCCTAATAATGAAAAAAAATTCTGAAAATTTCAATAATAGACTGGCTGAAGAGTAGTAACTTATTGAAATTTTCAGAATTTGTTTTTCATTACTAGGCAAAGTCAATATGTAGAATTATTTGGAAATATCAATAGAAATTTCTCAAGATTATTCAGACATATATATCAATGGAAATTTCTCAAATTTTGCAACAAGGAAAATTTTGAATTAATATGTGTCAAATCTGACATTGATGTACACCCAATTACCAACACACACACACACACGCACATGAAACCCTAAACCTTAAACCCTAAACAATTTTGGGAGGTGCAAGAATGATAAAGATTACAATTTTTTTCCACTCCTCGGTGGCAAATATCAGAAGAATTTTCACTTCTATGAATTTGTTAAGTGGGTTCAATTTCTCCACTTGAACTGGGTGAGCATCTTGAACACAATGTGGTGCACAATGTTGCAACTAACTAGCTAATCAAATGAGAATAGATGAGTGAGAGTGGGTCATGGAGTTTGGCAACACTTGAAATGCCAAATTGGAGATGTGGGTGAAGAAGGACCATCCCATTTCCGAACAAGTTTCAAGCTTGCAAAACTCTTGACAACCACATGAGCAAGCAAAAAGCATGACATGCCAAAAGTGGCCCTAATTCAACACAAGGTTTTAGCTTGATCTGCAGCATGCATGAGATCACTACTTCCTCTGATGCTCCAAATCAAGGCAGGCCTTGCATGCAGCAAATTATCACGACATGAGTCTGTGCATCTCAAGTGTCAATTACAATCACTACAAATCATTCCCCGAAGATAAGCATCACACTGGGAAGATTGATGAATCGACTTGATGAACCCAACTTGTTGAGCCTAGCTATTAGAAGGCAGATATGTGCAATCTTGTCATTTAGGGCAATTCAAGTTCTACTTCATGTCTCCAAGAAGGAGGGAGAAATACCCTCTGCCATCAATCATGCATCCTTTGAATAAATCCCAACCAAAAAGTTGCTAAAATGCAGTTTGTGGTAGGTTGGCACATTCCTTATAGCTATGCTCATCACCCCTACCAACATGTCTTTCCATGCAGTGATCTCTTCAAAATGTTGTTTTGGCAATACAGAAGAATTAGCTTGAATTAACTTGTGAGCTTGAATATATGCGACTCTCATTTCACAGTGTATTCATTAATTCACCTAACAAGAACACCACAACAACACGAATACACTCAGATCATAACCTAAATTAGAATTTTGCCTACTTCATCACTACCAAATTATCATTCCTGAACTTGAGCAGGGTTGCAGATTTTGAGAAAGAAGTAAAACAATCTGTTATACAAAACATATCAAAATAGTTAATTAAGTATTAACTATCAACCTTCAGATTTCAACAAAATTGCACTACTTCAATTTTCAGCAACTAGAGGAACCAATGCACTAAGAAGCTGATCAGCCACTCTGAGTTGTGAATTCTGTGCTCATTTCTCCAGGCATTTTCAATCTGCTTATCAGAAGCAACATGTGGCAAAAGCTTAGTAAGAACTATGTTGAAGACTTTGTGACTTTCAGCTCTCATTGGCCAGAAGACAGAGTCTGTGCAAGAAACAAGCTCCAAAGAATGATGTATTGAACTTGCAAAACTTTGTTGTCAGAGAATACAACTTAGTCAGGCACCACGTTTGCCACCTCCAGCCACTGATGGATCCCAAAGACATGACAACAATTACCCATCATCTAGTGTATGAGTCCTTGGCGCAGATCAAAATCAAAAATTCTAGCACACTTGAGATACATGATGGATCTCTCGACTTGATCAAAACCGTAGGAAGTACTACTCATGCAACATCTTTGCAGCTACCTAGTCCTGCCACTGAAAGGGTGCCATCTTGCGGAAGCTACTTGCATGTTCACAGATGTGTGAAGTCCCAACCCCAAAGTGCTAACATCATCTATGATGCTGTATGATCTGCCTTATGCAAGGCAGGGAACAAGAACACCAAATTGCAGAAATTGGCCAGCATTAAGTCCGTGGTCATGTAGGATGCACATGACTCAATTCCTGAAAAACCTTGTCCCTTCTCTGCAACCAATAGTAGACCTCATTATAAAATAGCCTCTGACGAGATGAAAATAGGAAAATACATTCTGCAACCAACATTTCCAAGGATTTGAAAAACATTCAACCAACTAGCGGATGTAAGGTCCGTGCATCATAATGGCAACTGCCTTTGGTTCACCAAGATTGCCCATCACATGCTTCAAGTATGGGTGCCATCCATGACATGTACACCAACAAGACCAAGAGCTGAAATTGCAGAAACTTACCCCTCTGAAAATGGTTGAACTGAAGTTTCCATGGCATGAATACTAGTAGTTTCCTGAGCTCCAAAGCCCTAGTCAAGTCACAAAAATGTCACAGAGATCTGCTAGAAATGTCTGATTCTATGTATCCAAAGATCCATTCATTAGCCCCTCACATTGGGTGCTTGAACTATATAAGTGAACCTCGGAATGCCTTTCCTCTTCTTTGTCGATCCTAGATGAGTTCCAAACTTGTTCAACTATGTGTGAATGATGGAAGGAAGCTCTTGCCATGGCTCCATCATCATTGGGGTTACATGCAAGTTGACTTGACAAAGTGTTCATGTGAAACTTTGTTCAAGGTTTTTCACCTAATTATAATAGCCTCAAGTCTAATGCTTAATGCTTAAATCAATCTTGGGCAACTATAGATGGTGTATTGTGATTCATACGATAGTATGGTAATGGTATAGGAATCTCCAAGCAACTTTAACACCACAAATTAAATCAAACTCATCTATTGCACCTTCTATTTTACATTTACTCTACATTTTGATATTAAACTTTTCATGTAACAAGTTTCAAACATCACTTTTTCACAACGATAACCAAAAACCTTCCTAAGTTTAGTGGAGACATCATAGTTGTTGCTTGTGTTAGTTGTTTCTATAAACCACTCAATGACCAAACTTTCTACATCCCCAAGTTGACAATCATGTTTGATGTTGTGGTTCATGATAATAGAAAATTACCAAAAGTCTTTTTGAACCATATTGGTCTTTATTAATAATTGAACATGATTGTTTTATGGTTTAGTTGTTTGGATGACATTTTTTGGAACGAGAAGGAATAATGATTTTATATACATTAAATATCATTAATTCCAAACACGCAATTCATAGATGAGGAGAAAGAGGGGGTATAAGTGACATCACAAGAAAACAGAATTTTTCTCACGTAAAAGGTCGTGGCTCATGACACGTGTGAGGGAAACTTTGTGGTTTCATTGATTACAATGTACAATATGTGGTGTTTATTGTAGCATATCTTATACTAAAATTACAATTTGATGTTAAGTTATCGCTCTTATTTGGCATGCAAACTCATCATCTTGCTTATAGTTCAATAAATGAATTCAATTGCTCAACTTGGACGTGTTTTAACATTTCAAACATCATTCCAAAGATTTGGGGTTTTTCATAAGTCTTGCCTTTCAAAGTGAAAGTGCAACTTGGAGGTGTTTCAATAGTCCTTCCCACACATTCCCAAATTGTGCCATACCTTGGCCTTGCTCCCAACCCATTTCCCTTTTTATAATTCTAGCCTTGATCATAACATATAATAAGAAAAACTTAAAATATGGAAGTTGGTGTCATAAGCATGAAAACTACCATGACTAAATACTTCAAGTGCACAAGAGCTAAACAAATTATTACAAAAGCAAGTTTAAACCTAAGTCCAACCAAAGAACATAAGAATAGAAGACAAGATCATGAAGTATGCCATTAATTTCAATATCCTAAATGTATTGCATTAATTTAAATGTATTTGATTTCGATTTATTTATTCAATTTTAGTTAACTAAAATTTATAAAATTTAAAATTCCAAAAAACTAAAAAATACATTAATTTTTATATCTGGAATTGTTTTTTAAGAAAGTAATAATTGTAGTAAATTTTATTTTTAGAAATCTCACGATGAATGAATTTCACTTCTAAAATTATATATTAAAAATTCAAGTATTTTTAATTTACCAAAAAAATTAACTTTTTAGTTTTTAATTTTCAATTAAAGATATTACATTAGTGCAAGTTTCATGTGTAAATTAGTTATATTCTATTTTTTATAATTAAAAATATAGCATTTCAGTTTCATCTTTTATTTTCTCACATGTCATTTTGTTAATTTTAGTTGTTGCCCCCTATTCTATTTTCTTTATGAAGCATTACAAAAAAAAATGAGAACTTGAAATTTTCAATTTTTTTTCATGTCATATTCCATGTCAAAATGTTTCTAATTGTCTTTAATAACATTTAACATGTCATAGTCCATATCAAAAATGTTTATGATTAATTTTAATCACATAGTCCACATATATGTTGAATATTCCATGTATATTTTGGTATGTTTGATTTGATTATAATGTTTGCAGTTAGTCAAATCAAACACACTTACATTTTAAAATTAAGAATAAAAATAATTATCGTGATAAAAAATTTATTGTTGACTTCAAAATCATTGTAGTCAAAATGTAGGGGCCACAAAGATCATGCTTTTGGAATAGTGTTATAATAGTAAAATTGTAATAAATTAATAATAAACTAAAGAAACATGTCAAGACGCATTAATGAGTCAATTTGCAAGTTTATAATACCAATTGTTTGCTAAATTAATTGTCGTTTCATATAACTTGGGCTATAAGGTGAAATTTTAACTTTTAATCACTATATGTGATTTTTAAAATTTCATATAAAGAGCCAAAATACAACACATTAGGGTGTTTACATGCTACAATGGACCCAAATGTAGTCAAAATTGGATGTACATAAAATTATAAAAGTATCACAATTTTAAATTCATTTATTTTGAAATTTTCTAAAAATTACATTAAGTTGAATTGGGCCTTAAAAATAAAATATTCAATACAAACTTGAATATGAAATTGCAGGTTTGTTTTTTTCAGTAAATATACACCAATTACATTATAAAACTTGTTTGAAACATTTTATTTGGCAGCAGTATACCATTTTTTACTAATTAAAAATTCAACTCCAATTTCATGGATAAATAAAAATAACACCAAAGACATCTATATCTTCAATAAAAGAACATGTTACAATTTATAATCATATCCATTATTATAAGAAAATGTACTACCAAAGGTTTATATTTAATTTAAATATAAACTTCATGATTTTAAGTGAATTTGAAAAAAATTGATGGAATACATACATTACATTAATTATACATACATTAATGTGAAAATTTGTATTGAAAAATTCCAACTAAAAGAAGTGCTTCTTAATCCTTTTGTAAAACAATGGTTATGTAATAAGCAACTACATGTTACAAATATACTCCAAGAGATTGTGACATCATTCTTATTAGCACTAATTTCACAACATAATGATAAATTAAAATGTGAATCACCTTTAACTATACCTTTTGACCATTGTTCCTTTTCTAATCATGTCTCCAAATTTTTCAAATTTTGTTTGTACTAAAAATTGCAACATTGTGACAAATTTTTGGGTCCACCATAGCATGCAAACACCCATTAGTGGAACTACTCTCAAATTTTGACTATCCTTACATTAACTTATGTTTCAAAATATTATTTAACCATAGGTCAAAATAACTAATGATACATATTTTCATCTTCTTGACCTTTGTCCTAAAAATTTAGCCATGGGCCTCAAAATGTTCTTCATCTTTTTCCCTACTTTGAAAATTTGAAATGTTTAGGGCATGTTTCTTATTTAGTCTTTTCCACACACCAATCTTCAAGCATACAATTAATTACCCATTTCTAAATCATGAACCATGGTAAGTTGTTATAGTAGCATTTATATTAAATATTGTAATACGTTGACAACTTTGACACATGTTTGTCAAATAATTCATTAATTTTGAAAGTTCCATTTCAACAAATAGAATATTGTTGAAGATTCAATATTTTTCCTTCACAAATTATTGTTATTTGAATTCCTTTTGAAAAATTTCAACATTTTTAAAAATAATATAATTAGTGTCAAAGTTGCCAAGGTAGTAGGGCACTTGCAAGACCCCAGATTTTCTTCAATTTCAACCCATGCTTGTCCCCATATTTTTAGTGTCAAGTGGTTGGAACTTTGGTTTGTCATTGGCTTTACATACGTCATGGTTCTCCTTTGTAGGTTGGATTTGTTTGACTTGTGTGCCCAAGTCTAATCTACTTGTTGGTATGCATTTTAAAACAAAAAATTGGATGTTACGGTTTCTTTCATCACTACACCAAAAATATGACATCCATGCCTAGTCTTTTTTTATTAGACAAATCACTTATATCATTTCTAATAAAATTGGACCCATTGTTTATGCCATTTGTAATCATATAACAAATACCATATAACATATTTTGCTTTTGCACAATCACTTTCCCCTTAATTTTACTTTCGTGAAAATTGAAATACAAAGACTTCACAAGCTTGCACAATAGATGGTGTCTTGATGAAGAAGCTTTGCCCATCCTCCTAAATGCTTTTATTAGAACCCTAAATGCCACTTAGTGAAGCTACTAGATTGTCAAGTCTTACATTACTTAGCTCTAATAACTTTTTCTAGATACATTACGGTGCATTCACACTTGATGTTAAATCGATGTTAAATGAAAATCTAGGTGGCACCCAATGTTAAATATGCGATAGCTTAATGCTAAGTGAATGTTAGTATAACATAAAATCTTCACAACGAGTAAGTTTAAGTCTTAAATGACTAATATGGTGTTAAGGAACTCAACATTAGAGTCCCTAACACCAAGTGTGAGCACACTTTTAGCTTAATTGTTCCCTTGTAACTTAATTATCATCTAATGATTTATCCTTTAAATCACTCCTTGTGGTAACCAAGTAGTGATCTACCCAACCAACCCTCACTCTTGCTTCTTTAACTAGTCCATTAAGCAAGCTAACAAACCTCAAACTTCATTAACATCAACAACCTTTCAAAACACATACCTTGCTACAAGGATAGGTATACTTTGAGTATTGAGTTTGTTACCCTTTATGTTGAGAGTTGATGCTTTGGTTTCCGACCCAACAACACATAGCTGCCAAGAACACAGAAAATGCACAAGAGAATGAAGACTACGATTGTCAAGATTAAAATCTCCATTGGTTTGATATTTGATATTGTTGGCATTTGAGGTTTGAGAGTGCATCCACAAGCCATCCATTCCATTCGAATTGCTAGTTTCAAAACTTTACATGAGAAGCTCATGTTAGCAGTTGGCTGCTGCTATTGCTTCCTTGTCTCACTTCTCCACTCTTCATAATCTTTTCTCTCTGATGAACCATTCAAATCTCAAAACTTGGTGCTCAAAAATCATGGTGTCAAACTGCTGTTTTCGATTCATTTATCTTATGGATAATTTGAGAAATGATATTTCTACAACATACTAGGTCATTCTGGATTGAATTGTCAGAGTATATACTCAGACACATGCCTTTTGGTACACAAAGATAGTAACATGGATTACTACACAATACACCCTGACTATGGAAAATCAATAGACTGGAGTGGAGATGCATATATATTCTAGAGAACAAAAACAGTCATAACAAAGCTTTGATATTAAAGCTCAAAGAGTCTTGAGCAAGCTAGATAATAAGAGGCTCAAGTACACAACTAGCTCTACAAGACTTGATCAGTCCTGCAGCTTCCTTGTAACATGTCAAAAGTAGAACAATGAAGTATACTCTATTATTAGGCCTACACACGTAAATACTGATAACCTTCAGCAAGACAGCCTTCAAAATAAGGCCTTCAAAATCCCTACCTGCACAGCCTGAAATATTTTGATGAAGTATGCTGTTGGAATCATTTGACCTTCTGTTAATGGATAAAAGCAAATTAGCTTTGAACTAAAGATTTTTGGGACACATGCCCAACATAAAAGTTCTCACTAAGTCAAGTTTTCAAGTGATAAACCAAGTCAGTTTCAAAGTAATATAGCTGGAGGTGTCATTTGAGTTTGAACCTGATCAGCAAGTTGTCTCAAGTTCAAAAAACCTTTGAAAGCAGCTATGGAAGAAGAGGTAAGAGCTTATAGTGGGGCTTACACTCCAGTGAGTTTGTGTGAAGAGAGGGCCAGTTTCCAGACAAGGAATGATGTGCTGAACTGTCCAGACTGGTAACAGAGCCTTCAGAGCTAACAGACTCACAAGGGCTCAACAATTTCCTCTTGAAGGTAGGACAGGGAGGATGTTGCCTGCGAACTTGTAATGCTCCTCTTGCAGTATTGCTCTTCACCTTCAATGTCAAATCGAGCTCCAGTTGTTCAACGTCAATAGTTGCTGTTTGCACCTCCCTCTCAGGACTAATTTTAGACTTCACCCTTCGAGGTGCACATTGTGCTGAAATCAGAGGACCATAACTTGCATCATCTTCCACTTTAGTCTGTCGATGTGCACTGTTGATGTTTGGCATCTGCATATTCCAACCTTCCATGTCATTCAGAGCATGCACTTGTGGGACCCGGACCTGGAAGTCTGGAAAACTAGAATAAGAAGCTGGATCTTCAAAACCAGAAGTAGCCGAGTTTCGTCTTTTCTGCAGATTGGAATTGGACTCCAGCTCAGGCTTAATAGGTGCTGGGGTTTGTGCTGCCTCAAACTGCTTAGAAATTCCATGCACTGGAAATGGTGCCTGGAGCCCTGGGGTCAATGTCAAGAAGCAGGAGGCATTGAGAGAAGATGGATCAGGTGCCTGAAGAGAGCTGCCTCTGAGAACCGTTTCAACAGCTGCCTGACAAGTTTGCCAATTCCCAGACCACAGGAGACCCACAGATCCAAATACAGGGTTCACGGTCCTTCCACAAGCTTCATACAGCAGTGACTGGAACAATGCTGCACAAGCACAGAAACAGGACCTCACAAAATGGACATATGATCAGTTGCAATCATGATGTGTTGATGACTAGACATCAGGTGGACACATTCCTTTGCCATTCTGTGAGAAATACTGATACACTCTGCAACTACTGGAGTGCAGCACATATATGTCCATTCACAAATTCATTGACATGAAAAGGGTGTCCATTGCAGCTTAACCAAGTAGTCATGGGTTGGTTTTCATTTCTTTCTCAATTCTAACGTGAACAGATTCATCATGGAAGAAACAAATTGGAACGCTCCTTCAGATGGCTTGTTTGTTTGGCAAGTATCAGAACATTAATGGAAGAGGATTATATGTAGAACTTATTGAAAATAGAAAAGTTAGAATATGTGACATGGGGGTGATCAACTGTGTGCCAGCGCTTACCTGGGCGTTGGGGTTCAGGAACAGCACTGATGAAACCCATCAGGCCTGCGCGGCCAAAGAACTTGGCAACAAACACAGTAGCATGGCCTTGTGCATCTGGGCTGTCAATCCATTGCAGGCAAGGGCGGAGAATGCATGTGTCACTACAGCCTTTGCGCAGCACACGGCAACCGTTGCAGCTCATTTTTCCCAGCCCAGCAGCTTCTCACACCACCTCGTCCTGCAGCAGTTTGCACTCTAGCTTCCCAAGTTCCTTCTTCTAACCTCTGTTGCAGGATCTGCAAATTGATTTTACTCACTGTTGTAGCTGGTATGGCCCACTAGACCACTCTGTAACCTGTTTCTTCCCTGCACAAGAAGACATACAGCCGCAAGCATGACTTCACACCACCACGCAGGGAACAGAAACTATGATGGAGCTCTCAAACATCACATAGAAGATGCAGCTTGACACAGCATGCAGTTTCATCAGAAGCAGGTTTGTTATGATTAACTCATAATGGTAAGTCAGACACAAGGTTTTTCCCATCGCTGAGCACTGCAGCTTTATGACTTTGTGAGGGTTCAAGTCATAGCTGTAGCCATCTATCTCCCTGCATCAAAACTGCTTGCAGCATACGCGGGGTGTGTCCTTGACGGTGGCCGGGGTCATGCTGAGGCACAGATCACTGCAGAACCCTCTACCACCAATTGCATAGATTCGAAAGGTGGTACACCTTAGAAGAAGAACAGTATCGAGAGAGAGAGAGAGAGAGGACGGATTCGTTTCTCACCTTCGGTCCCTGTGATGAAAACGTCGCGGGCGACTCCGGAGTCCAAGGCGATGCGTGTACAGACACATACCACCCGTGCTGAAACTCCCTCCAATCTCTCAATTCGGTTCAGAGATCCCTGCACTCATGGAGCTGCTCCGCGAACCACCGTCGCCTGCGCTCAGGCTCCGCTGATCTCCGAGCTCGTGCACGTTCCCAAAACACACGTATATTGATCTCCTCCCTTCCTCCCCCTCTCCCTTGCTTCCTTTCTTCCTTCCTTTCTTTCTTTCTTTCTTTCTTTCTTTCTTCAACAGATCGATCTAAGCAACCGACCGAAACTTGGCGAGCGGGAAACTTGAAAACAACAAGACCTCAAACTTGTTTGCTACTTTTTCTCACAAGAGTGCAAAGCGCCCCACTCCCCGAAAGAGGGCCAAAAAACAAACCCGAAAAAAAAAGAAAGAAAGAAAGAAAAAAACGTCTTCTCTAGTCCACAAAACTCCAACAATAAACAACAACAACAAAGAAAACAAGACTCTAGACCGGGCACACCACCTCGATCGAACCCCAAGATTGAAAGAAAGAGTAGTAGCAAGTAAGGTTCTTAGAAAGAGAGGGCTTGCAAGGGTGGCTCTTTGGTTGTGACACTAGTAGTAGTCAAACACGACCTGCAACAGCAACCACGAAGGAAGGAAGGAAGGAAGGGGGAAAAAATAGGGAGTCGGGGGGTCGGGGGGGGGGGGGATCTACTTACAGACACAAGAGACAGAAGAGAAGACTCATCAGACACGAACAATGCGATAAGGAAGAAACTAAACTGGGTATCATCCGTGGCAAAACAATCCCCTGGGCCCCCCCCCCCATTCCCTCCCCCCAAGTGTTTTCCTTTGGGGGCTGAATTTTGGCATCCTTGGTGCCAAAATTACAAGTGATACAAATGACTTTTCTTTTCTTTTCTTTTTCATTTTTTCGCCCCCCCCCCCCCCCTTTCATCTGGGCCCACCCCCTTTTTTTGGATTTTTTTTTTCCCTTCTTGTTTTCCCCTTTTTGGGGTTTTTTTTTTTTTTTTTTTTCGGGGGTTTTTTTTTTGTTTTTTTTTTTTTCCCCCCCTTTTTTTT
>Ga0116227_10001808_pt1 | contig 48533 bp, 38 predicted proteins | sample S1TSphgellanicum_FD_89693 | JGI IMG/M metagenome (GOLD analysis project Ga0116227, IMG submission 89693) | Host-associated microbial communities from peat moss isolated from Minnesota, USA - S1T2_Fb - Sphagnum magellanicum MG | ecosystem: Host-associated > Plants > Peat moss > Unclassified... | reverse complement strand
TCGCAAGGTCAGATGGCCAGGTCGCCAATTGTGATTGATAATCCGATTCGAAGCCAGCGCCGAACGAGCCTTCTGGAATCGTGAAGGTGACGACGGTCGGAGAGGACTCAGAACCGTGAGACTTGGAAATCTGTTCTATGGTGGTTTCTGCTTCCTGTACCCGTTCCTGCAAATCCGGTGAAGCAGCAGCTGCTGATGCTCCCATCACGGTAGGCAATCCAGTGCCCGACCTGGTAGGCTGCAAAATGAGTTGTTTTCTTCGAGCTGGGAGTGGAGATGGAAGAGCCGGAGATCGAAGGAACCAACTCTGTGAGCTGCCGATGCCACAGGAAGCTGGAATAGGGCAATGAGAGTTTTTTCCCGGAACAAGTGGGTGAAAACAAAAGTGAGACGAGACCTGCACAGGAACTTGCGCAAGCAAACTACAACTACCCATGGAATCAATCAAACACACTCAAATGCTGACATCAATCAAACACATTCAAATGCTGAAATCAATCGGACACACAGACACACACAAGGCCGAATGCCATGGGCGCACGCTAAATTTCACTGATGAATCTTGCAACGCTCGGAAGCAGGCAGCCAGGGAGCACGGTCGATCCAGTCGACGCTTGGTTTCAAAGCAGCAGCAGGCAATGTACTGACGACAACTGTCGTCGTCTGTTCGCAAAACGGACTACACATGAGTGTACATTTTGTGGCCTAGAGTGAACCGGCAGCTACCAACGCACCAGTTGAGGATGAGGCGGTTCAAGCCATTTTGGGGATGAACCAAAAGGTTGTGTTGCCTTTTTATGTGTTTGAGAAGAAAAAGAAGACGATGATAATTTTTGTCACCTTCTTCGATGGCTTTGTTGCAAAAAAAGGTGACAATAACTATCGTAACTTTTTTAAGTGGTTTTACTGTAAAAAAGGTGATGGCAACAATGTTGTCGCCTTCTTCTATGGTGGTGGTGGTGGTGGTAATGGTGTGAAGAAGGCGATAGCAGCAAGTTATTGTTGCCTTTTTTTTTCCTTATCCTTCTTCTACTTTATCCGCTTACATTACTTCTGCAACCACCTCCTCCTTAGACTTTGGTGTAGTTATCTATGTCGTAGGATTTTTGGATCCTTTTGCAAAAGATCCTAACTTTTATACTAGTCCACCCCCCAACCCAAACTCAAATGACTTCCCCTTTGTAGATCTTAGTCTATTAATTGGTACGTGTAGTTCTAGTGGTTTGAACACTACTATAGGAGTTTGTGTTTCCACTTTTTTTGCTTGCATTCTAGTAGCTTGTAGACTTGCATGTGTCTATTGTTGTTCTTATTGTTGGTGCAACAAATGTTGTGGACTTTCATGGTTGTCCATCCAATCTTCATAAATGTCCCCATTCGTCGATAGATATTCCTCAACCTCTGGAATCCTAGTATCATGCTCTCTCTTGACCCTTTGCCTTTGTTCCCTCAGTTGTTTCTCCTATGGAAATGACATTTGTGGTACCTTTGTCGTCTACCTACCCGCCTATACTAGTGTTGACACTACAAATGGTGCCACTTTTCCCCTCATCATCTTATGAGCTCGTGCTTTAATACCCTCCTGTTCTTTCTTAACTCTTGATCATGAGGCTCCATCTTCCTCAACTTTGTTTTCCTTCTTGAAAACATTTCTTGGAGATTCTATTGCAACCTTCATTCTATTTTCCAATGTTACTTGCATCTCCTCTTTAGTTATCTTGACCTTAGTATGTGGTTTTTGTGGATTCTCCTTTTGGTGAACAAACAAATACTTTAAAATATTTGCTAGTATCAAGGTTGACTAATAGGTGTCCTTCTTGTCCCCCTTATTCTCCTTGACATACTTATACCACCAATCTAGCTCACTACATAAACTATTATATATAATTTATGCCCAATCCACCTTCTTCCCCTTATTTGTTTTCATCAATGTGATGAGATTCTTATTGCTAAAATATGTCACTTTCTTTCTATGATAAATCATATATATGATTGTAGGGTATTTGACAGAGTATGGCGAACCCAAAATCTTTGCATTCCACTAATCTTTTACAAAATTTGTGGGTGCAATTCTACAACTTTGTAATGCCTACAATGTTATGGCCTTATTGACTTGCCTTTTTGGGTCTTCTACATACCCTTTAGCACATACTCCAAAAACATCTATAATCAATTGTTTGCTAATCACATACACCTTATCCTGATAACCAAAATAAATATCTATGCCCTTGATAACAAATGTGTTCAAAAACTCCAACATAATATTTAGCATTGATGCTTCCCAATTCATCAAAAACAGAATGACAAGCCCTACTTTATAAACCCATTCTTCCTCTTCACCGATGTCCTTCCAATTCTCCATCCTCTCAACATGCTTATCATAGTTTTATTTCATCTGGATCCACATAAATCGATCAAGATTTGGAATGCGAATACCTTTGTCCAAAAGTGTGGCTCTATCCATGATGGTTGTGTGTCTTCTCACCTCTGTAAAACTTGGCACACTCATATTGATCTCCATTGCATTTGGTTGCAATTTTGTTGACACATGTACTTTTGTGGATGGTTGCACTTTCACCTCAGATTTGTTTTCTCCTTTGTGTCTTGTTACGTTGCTTGTGCCTTGACACCTTCATTTTCCTCCAATTCTTCAATATGCATTGGGTCCATCGATGTAACTCATGGTCTTGCTTGCTCATTTGAACTCCAACCTCTTTTGCGTCTATACAAAAACCTAATTGCAAATGTTCCAATTTTGTATATATCTTGAATTATTGTATGCGCAAATTGCATATTTTCATTGTTTGCCTTACCTTCTTCACATTCTAAAAATGATGGTGAATGGAGCGGTGACCTTATTACTAAAAGGTGAATGTTTAGCAATCCAGCATGCTCTACTTTTTTCAACTCTTCTTCTTTTTTCCTCAACAATTATGCTTCTTCTACATGTTTTCGTCTATGTTCACTCTTTTGTGTTTCCTTCTCCCTTATTACTTTTTGCAATTTCTCAATCGCACTCTCCACACTCATGTTTTTGTGAATTCCAAAACTTCGAATATAGACACAACTTCCGACAACAAACGAAAACAACTTTTGATAGTTACTCCATTTATTTTCGTCCTTGAACTTCCCACTCATCTCATTCATTTTTTGGCATGCCAACCATCTTTTAATTAACACCTCATCCTCAAAATTATGACGACCTATCACTACCACTTTTTGTGTTCCTTTTACATCCACGTGGAAACAAGTCACGTCATTGTTGTGAATGATCACCTCATATCTCATCTTTTAATTGTTTTACATCCATAATCCTTCTAAATTAGTTGTACTGACTCCACATCGTTCTCCCTATACATCTTTTGTTAACTATATTAATACATTTGCTGACTATGTTTATACATTTGTTGACTATACCAATATTTCTGCTAATTGTGTTGCGTGAAAGCATACTACAATGTTCCCTTTTGGGTTGTCACATTATATTACTGTCCAAGGATGTGCATGTTTGAGTGTATCCCATCTCAAATTTTCGAAAGATTTTCACAATACTTTTGCATATTATGTTAGAATATAACCTAGGTAAGAGATTAAAAAAGAAACTATTTCATTTCATTTTATAAAATGGGAGATTGGAGTATATTTGTGAAATGAATGTAATGTACATGTGTACTCAAAAACACAAATATATTCCAAAAACAATTTAAATGACTTTTAGTCTTTATGAAAGCTGAAGGTATATTGAACCATGTCATTTCACGTAATATGCACCATGTTTGGATACCATGTGAATAATTTCTAATTTTTCAATAAAAAATGAGTTTTTCTAGCAAAGATGTAATAAATGTGTGGTAAATTGAAATTTTGACAAGAAATCACATCAACACAGAAGATAAGCATAACTAGATATATGGGCCATTTTGTTTATTTCATTAAAAGTGATTTTTCTAATGACTAATCAAGCCCTAAAGTTAGTGTAGTCAAAACAAAATTGTGGCCCTATTATACCAATGTATATTATAAATATACTCATGGATCCTTCAATATAGATAATGAAATTTATCATTATTTTAAAAATAATATTACATAACATTAATTTTGTAAAAAAAATGTTGTAAGGCCCAAAAACCAACATTGATACTCAAAATTAAATGTACCATGCTTTTGGAATAATTATATTGTATGTATTATCATACTAAACCCAAAAGTGCCCCAAAGGGGGTCACCATAGTGTGCTTTCACCCTACCCACACATCTGATGACTGTGCAAATACATTTGTTGATTCATTTAATGCCCTTAATACACTAACTTCAAATTTTTACCTAGCTTCCTCTCCTCTATATTTATCATTCAATGATTGGTTCGTCATTTGAAGTTCTGAAATCAATATTGTTTTCACCTTAAGATTTTCCATTTGTTTTTCTTCTTCATTGCTCTGTATCTATGGTTTATGTGTTACATAGTCTTCATCTTCCACCTTCATATCAAAACCCTAGCCTCCTCTTGAAGTCCACCCATACTCTATTCCCAATATATTAGCATTCATTGTTCTTGTTTTTAAATTTCAAATTCCATGTATTTATATGGTTTGAGCTTATTCACATTGACTAGCATAGGATTAATTTCAAACTTTTCAATTGTCACCAATAACACAATGTTATTTGGCAACACATATTGTACTTTGTATGGTCCAAACCATTTCCTAGTAAATTTCCATAAGTGTGACTTATTTCCCTTTGGAAACCACATAACATAATCACAAAAATTGAACTACTTTTTTGGATTCTTTTGTTGACTCCATAATGTTATATTCCACTATTGAATATCATTAGTTTTTGTAACTTGCATCATAGCCTCCTATAATGTTTCCAATTTTGAAACTCTGCCAGTTAAAACTCTCATTAAAGTACTGTCTTTTTTATCTCCACCAACAACTAACACTATGTATTATGTGGGCATTAATGGATGTAATCCATACACTAATTGAAATGGTGTATACCTCGTTGCTATTTTGTATGCAGTTTTGTATGAAAATAACACTATGGACAAATGCTCATCCCAATTTATTATATTATCACTAACTTGGTCAAGAGTGTCCCAAGTACCTTATTAATAGACTCAATTTGCCCATTCCCTTGAAGATAATAGGTTGTAGAACTCACATGTTTCAACAAAAAATGATCTGTTAAATATTTGATAGCATCATTCATGAAATGAACTTTGTGCTTTGTGACTATAATCAAAGGACATCCAAACTTGGTTAATATGCACTCATACAAAAAAATTGGTGTTATTGTTGTAGTATCAGTTCTCAATGCTCTGGCTTCCATCTGCTTGGTAACATAATTTGTGGCCAGAAGAATGTATTTGTTTCTTGTAAATCTACCTATTGGCTTAATTGGCCCCACAAAATCAAGTTCCCATTTCATGATGGTTCCTTTGGAAGACTTGTGACCAACATTGCAAGACTTTGAATCACTAATTCTCCTATTCTTTGGCATGCATCACAAGATCTATAATAATCATGCACATCTTTGTACATAGTTGGCCACTAATATCCCACATCCAATATTTTCTTTTGGGTGATTTCAATTGCAAAATGACCTCTTGATAGTCCTTCATACAATTCTCTCATCACCATATATGTTTTTGTAGTTGTAAAACATCTACGTAGTTTGTTATCTTGGCCCATTCTATACAATTCACCATTCTTCAATGTGAAAGGCTTTGCTCTCCTTACCAATGTTTATTTCTATTGTATAAGTAATGTGCCTTTAATTTGGCATGTTATCTCAAAAATTCTTTTACATCATTTAACCATTCAAGCTTTGTGTAAAACATACTTGCATCTGTGGTTTGATCAGGCACACCTATGGGTTCTATAATATTTGGTAGTCTTGACAATGCATCTACAACCACATGAGATTTGCATGGCTTATACACTAATGTGAAACCATACTCCAAGAACAATAACAATCACCTAGTTATTCTCCTTGAAACCTATGGTTTGTTGACCAAATAGACCAATGCCATATGATCTACATAAAAAACAAACTTATTACCTAGCAAATAATGTTTGAACTTATGCAAAACAAAAACCATTGCTAAAGCCTTTCTTTGTGTTGTATTATAATTTTATTTTGCTCTATTCAAAAGTCTAGAAGCACACACCACTAGTTGATCACTCTTCCCCATCAAATTTCGAAACAACATAGCTTCAATAGCTAATAATGATGCATTTATATGAACATGAAATTCCACTTGCAAGTTTGGTGATATCAATATCAGTGCTTCAATATACTTCTACTTGATCAACTCCCAAGCCTTCTGACATTCCTCTATTTGAAGAAAAGTTTCTATCTTTTTGGTTAGTTTAATGATAGGTGCCATAATAGTAACAATTTTTTTGATAAAACATTTGTAAAACTATACCATCCCATTGAATACTTGAATTTGTTGTGGATTCTTAGGTGGTGGCATGTTTACTATTACTTGTATCTTCTTCAGATCTAGTAATTTCCCTTCTTTGGAAATAATAAAACCCAAGATCATTTCTAAAAATACCATGAATGCACATTTGTTTAGATTCAAACTAATGCCATATTTTCTACATTTTTGAAAACATGATCTAAGCTTTTGTAGATGACTGTCCATGTCATTATACATTATAAAGTCATCCAAAAATATCTTCATAAAACAATCCAAATATTCTTTGAATGTTTTGGCAACAACTTTATGATATGTTGGAGGTCCATTTTAAACTCCAAACGACATCATCTTCCATATAAAGCCCCCTAATTTGAAACAAATGCAGTCTTATATATGTCTTCTAGAGCTATAGATATTTGATGATATCTTAAATATCCATCTAAGAAAAAATATGCCTCATACCCTACTATTGTGTTCAGAACTTCATCTATAAAAGGTAATGGGTATGGATCCTTCTTTGTGGCTGCATTTAGTTTTTTGAAATCTATACATATTTTCAATTTTCCATTCTTCTTAGGCATTACTACTATGGGTGACAACCATGTAGACTCTTCTATAGATTGAATGAATCCAATTGTTAACAATTTATCATTATCTTGTTTGATTGTTGTAACATAGTTTGGATTTAATTTGTATTTGGCCTGATGTGCTAGTGTTATAGTATCATCCAACTCAATTATGTGTTGTGCCAACTCTAGTGGAATCCCTTTCAAATCTTTATATGTCCATGCAAAAACATCTTTAAACTCTTTCACTAATTGTTCCACTTCCAACACTTTGCCTATTTTCCAGCTATGTATTAATTTTCACCAACTATGGTTCTACATTAATTTCCAGATTGAGCTTCATCAATTGTTGGTATTTAGTTAATGTCCTTCTAGTTATCTATAATTCTTGTGCTTTGATTTTTGCTAAAGTTTCATCCATTGCAACATTCCCTGGTTGATGATTGTAGTATGTCTTCGGATACACCTTGTCCTCTAGAGTTACTTCTGGCTCATATCTATTGCCAGTTGTTTTTTTTTTGTGTTTTGTACCCCATAATTTAACTCTGAAATAGTAGTTTTCACACTAGTATCCATGATTTTCACATCTATGGTTTTCACAAATTGAATTGTCTTAGGTAAACTGATTGTTCCTATTGAGAACAACTTTGGCTTTGTAGAAAAGATGATATCTTTTTCTTCATCTGTGATACCATTTTGATAGTCATAGCACAATAACACTTATAATATTCTTACTTCACCTCCCAAATGTTTGGTGACTGTAATTGTTCTAATTGTCCCATTCCTTCAAACCCACTAGTTTTGTGGTTGTTTAATATGTCGTCCTTAGACTATATGGTGCAAGTTTAGGCTTTGGAAGCCTTTGGAAGCCCCAACCTCAATCTCATCTATTTTGTGATGATTTAACTCTAAAACCTCCATCCAACAACACATCCTCTATTGTATTCTTCCCAGTTTGTATTTGGATTACTACCATGTGATTATCTATTGCTACAATAGTTGTCCTTACCTTTGTTATTGAATAACTAATTTTGTTTCTATGTGGTTGTTTTTTGCTTAGATTTTGAGTTTTTTTTTTTTTAAAGCTTATGCCAAAGATACCTTTTTAATTCAAGAGCTATTTTAAGTAATTATTCCAAGTTTAAAGTATAACTTATTTTTAGGATTTACTTACCAATATCCAAGAAAATCTCTTTTATTGTGATCAATTTTTTTTGTGAATTCACTATCTCCTAAGATTTATGTGTTTCCACAAGAGTAGTATTTGGCATACTTGGCCAAGTTGTGTTCCATCCATCCATGGATGTGGATGGCCCTTTTGTCTAGGTCTATGTTTTTTGAATTTGTTGAATTGTCTCCACCATTGACTTCTTCAATTGTTCTTCTTTCTCCTAGTTAGTAGCACTCTTTGCTTTCCTTGGCTCTCTATCCTTGAACACATGTTCTTCAGTTGCCTTACTTCTTGCTATAACATCAACGTCCACCACATTCACATCTGTAATGACTATTTGTGTCTCAACAATAGGTTGAACTTTTGCTATTGTCACATATTTCCTATGAAACATCTTTTGCACTTCAATAAACTTTGGACAATCTATCATTTTATGTCCATTCAAACCACAGATGTGGTATGCATACGAGGATGTCTTTTGTGGTTTTTGATTCTATTGTGCTGCCTCTGTGGTCTACTCCTTCTTTTTGCATATTTCCACATTGTGATTAATCATTCCACAATTTGTGCAATATTTTTCAATCTTCCATGTATTACCCTCTGTTTTTGGTACTACTACCTGTTTAGTATTTTGTGGTATTGAAAGTGCACTCCTTGCTTTGATAATAATCATTCCTTTTTCACACCACATTGTCGCCTCCTTATGTTGTTGTAGTGTTGACCGCTTCATCCCTGTAGTTACAATTCTTAGGTATGATTACAAGCTCGCCCTAAACACAATAGTCAAAAATTTGTGTGTGGTTGGTATTTGTAAACCATGAGCCAACTTTTGAATCCATTCATAATAGACCTCCACCCTTTTAGTCTCCTCCTACTTCATGTTCTTCAGCTCCATGTATATTTGTTCGTCATTTTGAGTCTTCCAATGACATATGTAAACTGCTTATGTAAGCTCCGAAAAAGTACAATTAGGAATTTCTAATATGTAGTTATGGCACCAATCCGATGTTGTATCTTTTGCATATATCTAAACGCATTAATGATATACTTTTCAAAAGTCTTTGCATTTGCCTTTACTACAGAATAGAACACTCTAACATATTTTTTTTAATTAAGATATTTTAGAGCTACCATGTTTGGCCTAATAGAAAGGCCATTTCTATGATTGAGAATCCATGTAATTATGATAGATGGTTCCCGATACCCTTCTCTTGATTTTCAACATATATACTTCTGTATTTTCCAATGACTATTGAGTTCATCGGTGGTCAGTTTGCAATTTTGTTTGCATGAGTAGTCATTATTGGATTGGTAAACACCATCTAGGGTGTTTGAACAATTCCAATTGTTGTTGTTGGTATTTTCAAACTCCTACTCAATTTTTTTCCTGTAGAAATTTCGTCAAATCCATGACCCAAGTTTGATATATATCTAATTAGTATTCCACCTTTAATAACATTCATGTTGGGTGCAACAACTATTTCCACTCCTATGGTTGTTATGACAACATTAAGTGATTTATTCACCTCCATTCCAACAAATTGTCTTTGAATTTCAATAACTGCTCCTTCTGACACTCTTAGTGAAGCTAAATTGATTTGAGTTTGATAATGCCCCATTTTGTGGTTACCCATTGGTATCCTCTATGGTGCAGAATGTGGTTGTGAATACACCTTTAGTACTCTGCTCTTGAATTAAATGGATGGACAAATCTGTCAACTTTGTGGTCCCAATTGACCTCCCAACTCCATGCCTTTCAATTTGTTATGGACTACAAGAATTCTTAATTCTTGTTCATGTGATTAATCCATTAATGTTTTTACCACATTCTAGAACTAAACATGTTTAGTAATACCTACTCTGATGTGAAAAGGCACAAATGGACAATCCATAATTGCATGTCCTTTTTCCTCACAAAATGCACTAACTCTTGAAAGTAATCTAGCTACTTCCAAATCCACAAATTCATGATTTCTTGTTTCGGCCATGTACTTTGTTTGATCCAATTCTAGATTTCCTTAATGTGAGTATGATTGTGGTACTTCGTCTAACACATTCACTTGTGCTTCTGCATATTCAAATGATCATAGGTAATTTTCTTCAATCTCTTTAAGCACATCGATATTGATGTTTTCTTCCACCTCCCAATCTTCCACTATTTCATAATAATCTAAAGATACATATTAGTATACAAACCTAGATTATATACCTCATGTAATATCCCTTCCTTGGCTAGTTACCAATTCCGAACTTGAAATTTTTGGCAATTGATCAAGTACTACAAAAGTCCCTGCTTTGTCTTTATCCCTACGACTCTTAACCACAAATTGCAGCTAAGAAGTATATTACACCCACTCATTTGGGTGAATATTCAACTGCATATCTCTCCATGGAGATCATTGTTAATAACTATGCTTTTTTTTATGACCACTAATCCATACTTCACGCCTTACCACCTTTTGTGGTAGAAATGACCTGTGTCATGCAAGTCTTTTTTTATTTTTAGAACTCATTTGTCCAACACTAGATTCCAATATGGGGTTTTTGTAAATCCCACATACTCCACTCTATTTTCAATTTTTTTTTCATTTCTTGTTTAGTAACTTGATGACTTGCCTCCAAATCCAATTGCCACTATAAACTCCGGGTCACCATCTGATTCATCTTGTTTCATAATCCTTCTTCAAAGTTTGTAGATTGCTCTATAGTCCTTACAGTGTCAACTGCTTAAACCTTTGATGTTTTCTAACATACCCCTTCTAATTCTGAATTGAAAACTAATCCATTCTTTTGAACACTCTTATTTATAATAAAATAATAGACAATGTAGAAAACCCTCTTGTCCCCTTTAAGAAATGGAAGAAATTTCCCCAAAAGATGCTCACCAAATCGTAGATGTGGATTAAGTCCCTACATACCTATTCCACACTTATTGTAACAACAAATTTGCTCTATAATATGCACACATTCACAATTCTTGCCTTGATTCTAAACACAACTACTTTTGTAGTTCATTAAAACACCATATTCATGGTTATTTCATATAATCACAATCTAGACTTCAAAATATAATTTAAAAACCCAAAAACAAAAATTACACTTCATTTCTTTATGTTTTTGATACTATAGAGAATTCACACAACAATATGAATAAGAAAATCACTGGAGAAGTCTGTATTTTTCTTGTTCATTGAAAAATTCAATCAAAATACAACAAAAATTCCATGTAATGTGGAAATAAAATCAAACAACAAGATTAAATATGTGGTATATCAAAAAATAGAGTTTGTAGTTTGTGCTACAAAGTACCTACAATCTCTCCTTACTTCCAAAATTACATGTTTAAGAATGAAATCTTTTTTCAAGTCACCATCAACATAATTCAAAACTAAACAAGAATTCAAAATTTAAACCTCTAATGTCCAATGATCAAACCCTATCCTTAATGTCTTGTTGATCCAAAACAATGTAATCAAGCTACCCCCTTAATAGTAGCAACAACTAGGTCTTCAATGGTGACATTTTGATTTTTTCCATGGTTATATTCTTTGAATGCTAGAACTTGCTTCCCCTTCTAATTTAGTTTGATGTTGGGCAGAGGAATGTTATAATCATGAGCCCAATGACCCTCCCTACCACATTTGTTGCATTTGTCTTTTTGGTTTTGATTGTAACAATTATAGTTTTAAAATATGCAAGCACGTAGGTGTTGTCAAATTTTCACTATAAGAGTTTTTCCATCTTTAAGTTTAGCATTATTGTGGTTACAATTCTCCTTTAGTTGCATGTGTCTAAACATATCTTCTAGAGTTTGCATATTTTTCATTGAATATGACATGTACAAAGGTGTCAAAACTTTTTAATAGAACATTATTCACTGACTTTACAACCTTGTTGTCGGAAGGATTATCATCAAACTTAACTAGTTCATTGAAGATTTCTTTAACAGTTCTCATGAAGTCACTAACTTTTGACCTTTCTTCCATTTTTAGATTATAAAAACGAATTTTGATAAATAATCTTCTAACATTTTTTTTTGATCTCAAATAAACGCTTGAAAATATCCCAACATTCTTTTAGATTTCTAGCAAAAAGAATATGAGGAATGATTTTATCCTTCATTGAAAGCTTAAGAATGGCATAATTGGACGATCCTTCCAACTTGTTTTGTTGAGATTGAGTTTATAAACTTCTAGACATAATGAAACTTTAAAATAATATAAGTCCATAATGATGATATAATATATCTTGACAAAAAAAAGGTATCAAACACTCATGCAGCCCCTTAGTCTTAGAAATTATCTCTTAATGTACCCTTGTACCCATGAGAATACAAAATGATACCTATAAATAATAATATTCCCTTGCAAGACTTTGTCCCTCTCATACCATGAAAACTTGATATATTAAAAACAAATGAAAGGTAACAAGAACAAACAATCAGTTTTAAAGAAAAATCAACAAATCCAATCTAGGAAAAACGACTCATTTATCTATCAAATTTGAAGGAAATATTATCTACAAACTATTAAACCAAGTGCCTAATCCTATTTGTATTAAGAGATTAATTAATCCTATTTGTAAACTATTGGATTACATGAAAATTTTCAAAGAAAATTGAATGAATAATTAATTAATGAATGAATAGTGAAATTGACAATGACCATGATTATCATTGATGACTGAAAGATAATAGAAATAATGTAGGAGACTACACATGGGTCTGCATTATCAATAAGACAATGCATAAGTATTGTAGGAAAATCAAGGTCTTCCATAAGTTAAATCTTTGATATTCTCTTGCATTATCAAAACCTAGGTATTATTTAATGAAACCCACAATGAAATCAGATTTGAAGGCAACTAGATTTCAACTTGGCCTACTTTAGGCAAACATACTAACTGTCAACTAGTTGAAAGACCCTCTCGTTGAGGTTTAATTAAGTAACAAAATACAAAGCAACACCAAGCTAAGTAGGGTGAAACCCAACTAAAGAAAGCCATAAGAGCATGACAATAATTAATTAAAGGTGTACTATAGAACACCTTTAAGATTGGGTGAAGGCAAGCCTTTGAAAGGGTAATGAACTAGGTTCCAAGGTTTTGTTTGGAAAGGGGACGAATAATGGAAGACCCATTTAAGCCATGGTTGGGGGTGTCTTCGAGTTGATTGGAATGGGAAATAAATTAGGGGGAGGAATTATCAAATTATCCTTCAAGTATGGGGGTAAGAAGTTAAGAGTTTCCTATTTATTAAGTTTTATAGCAACTTGGAGGGGACGCAATCCCTAAAACTTGAATTGGTCAAATTTTCATGATTGTTAATACATCTTGATATAATTCCCTTCTCAAGGTATGTTCTCCTTACTTGATATTTTGGTAGTTGGATTGTGTAGTTAAGTTAATGTGGCTGAAGTTGATGTGATTCTTATTATTGATGTCCTTGTTGACAATTTTAAACAAACCCTTTATTGCAGTTTCCAAACTATCTTCCTCTTGAAAACAATCTTGCAATTTGTTGAATTTATGCATGGGATTGTAGTGTGTGTTTACATCTAGAGGGGGGTGGTTTGTAGAGGCCAATTTTTGGGGTAAGATAATAGGTGGGGTTATGAGGTTTCACTTCACTATTCCCTATTGTCCAAATGGAGATGAGTTTTTATTCCATCTTTTTTTGGGTGGTTTCTTCGATGGTTACATGACTCCCTCAAAGTTTCCATGTGCACCACCCTAATTATAAGTTGCCAACTTTAGAAGAGAATCTAACCAATGTGGAATGTTTCCTCCTTCAAGTCATTTTCACATCTTTAACACCAAGTGTGCCAAATAATGCTTGCTTTGAGAATCTCCCATGGTGTCTCATGGTTGATTATAGGGGTTGCTTCTATGTTGGCTACTAAGGTTGGGTGTGTGTTTATTTGGTTGGGTGGGCCTAAGTCTCCACTAATGATCTGCTCCTAAGTATTGAACATTTGATGTAGGCCTTTTGAGTCTTTCAACCGTTTAAGTTTGTCCCATACTTCTACCACTTTTGTGAATTTCTCTAGAAAAGGTGTTCTTAATCTTCTAATTCCCTTGAATGGCATAGTTTGCATTCTTCCAAGAGAACAATCTATCATTTCATCTCCACGCTTTCACTGATAAATCTTCCACAATAATCAACCAAAACATGTTTAATTAAACATTTTCCTTTGGACCCATGATGGTACAAACCTATGTACATCTTTGTCCTTTACTTGAAATGAAACCCTTGATCCCTTAGTTTTGTATCAATTTTGAGATTGGTTGCCATGGTGTGGAGTCCAACCTTGTATGATTGTATCTTCTTTTAGTTGAATAACTAGGTGAAATTAAGTAACCTTTAAAAACCAATGTAATTTTTTCTAGTTTCACTATTGTGGATCAAGCTTTAGGTTTCTCAAAAAAATTCCCCCACAAGTTTTCACAAAAGGCCCAATTATAGGAAAACTAGATGGATGAAACTTCACTTCATTATTTCATCCCTACTATATTCATCTACTTGTGACTAGTTGTGACATCTGGTACCTTGATTTTTAGATTTTCACTTTTGAAAGCACAAGTTTCATAAGTCTATAACATTCAATTATTGGTATTGTAAGTTTTTTGTTTGATTATTAAATATCTTAATATGCTATTAGACCTTAGTTAATCATAAAAAAAAAGTTCAAGGAAAAGAAGTATGTAGACAAGAAGATCTTTTTATTAAATTCTAACATTGTGATTTTACTTAGTTCATACATGATTCAATGTCAAAAATGAAAATCAATGATCAATTCAACACAAAAAAATTTTGATAGCAATGTTGAAAGAAATAATTTATTATCACATTGAACATGTTGAATTGATAAATCTTTTATGATATATATATATATATATATATAAGAAGTCAAATTGTTGTTCAAATTAAGAGTAACAATGTCAATAATATCACAACTTAATCAAAGTGATTACAAAGTTGAAAATTTGAATGGGACTAATTACTCAATCTGGAGTATTAAATTAGAAATTATTTTAATGATGATTTAATGCCTTTAATTAATGGCATGGAACTTGATATGGATGTTACAGATCTTGCCACACAAATGGCATGGAAGTTGAGAAATAATAAGGCGAGGTCTGACATTGTTCTTAATTTAACCGATGCCCTTAAGTTAATGTATGAACATTTGGACAAAGCAACAATTGTTGTCTTAAATAATTTTTTTTCCAAACTTGAAATGAAAAATGATGAAAATGTCACATCTTTCTTGGAAAAAAATTTAAGTTTAACAAATCAATTAATAGGAGCCAGAGTTATATATTTTGATGATGAAATTACCCTTTGATTTTTATGTTCTTCACCAAAGTCATATAGAGGCTTTGTAAGTTTCGTGGGTAATCAACCCAATTTGAATTTTGATCAATTGTGTAATGCATTAAAAAAGGAAGAAGTAGTACTAGGGGTTACATCTTCAAATTCCACAATGGCATTTTATGGTAATTATATAAAAAATAGTACTAAGAAACCATATAAAACATAGTGGGGAGAAACTCATCCAAGTGATGATGGAAAACAATCCAATTTGAACTCCCAAAATCACAATACTCAAAGTAAGAAAAAGGGGCCATATTTTTATTGTCAAAAACCAAATCACCATGCCAAGGAATGTCGTTTCCATGTTGCAGATTGAGCAAAGGCAATTTCTAAAACATAAGCAAACTTTGTTGTAAATGACACCCAAAATTATGGGGCCAATAATACACCAAGTCAAGTCATAAATCATACCCACATAATGTCGTAAATGAAATCTCACAATTGTTTACATTATGTTTAGTGAATGGTCAATTATAACTTGATGTGTGGTATTTAATCTCTAGAGCAATGGAACACATGACACCAAATTGGGAGTGGTTCATATCTTATAATGAATTTACCAATCCAACAATGGTGTCTTTTGGTGATGATAATACTCAAAAAGCAATTGATGTTGGAAATGTGCTAATCCAATTGAATTTTGGATCAAAAACAAAAGTTTGACACATACTACATGTATCAAAATTGTCAAAGTTTTTAATATTAGTGGGAAAATTAACCCCAAATGGATTTAAATTTGAATTTTCAAAAGACAAATGTGGCATTACTTCACAAATAGGCCAAATACACATCCATATTGAATGCATGAAGGAAGGATCCTCGTACCCCATTGGTAAAGGAATTAAAAATGAAGACCATGTTTTTGAATTTACACACATAAAAAATGGGTGTGATCGAACCACAATAAAGTGGCACTTAAGATTTGGTCATTGTAATATGAAAACATTGAAGTTGATGAAAACCAAAAAAATGGTTAATGGAATAAATGATTTTATTTCTACATTACCATTTTATAAAAATTGCTTGTATGGAAAGCAACAAAGACTACAGATCGAAGGCAAGAGACCAAACTAATCGCAAACAACACTTTTATTCGCTTAAAACAAGTTGCAAAATGGATTTTTCTACTAGGGGAAAAAAAGTAGAAGCAATTTTAGAATTTTTCCATTTTGATGTTTGTGGATTAATGCAAATTGCAACTTTTGGTGGTGTTAAGTATTTCATAAGCTTTATTGATGATTACTTTAAGTTCATCACAATATATTTTTTGAAATATAAATCCAAGTTTTTGAAGATTTTCAAATATTCAAATATTCAAAGCCATGGTGGAAAATCAAACTATAAATAAATAAAATTCTTCAAATGAATAATGGTGGTGAATTTGTTAGTAAAGAGTTTCAACAATTTTGTGAAGTAAATGGATTTTTTTGGCAATTCACAGTGCCTTACACTCCAGAATAAAATGGGGTGGTCAAATGGAAAAACAAGTTTTTAATTGAAAGTGTCCAATCTATGCTAAACCATGCAAAATTATCTAATGGGTTTTGGGGTGAAGCAATACCTACAACTTGTTTTATTCAAAAAAAAAAATTCATGTATTAATATTATAAGATCAAACACCATATGAAGTTTGGTATGGTATCAAACTGGATGCGAGCAATTTTCAAAAATTGGTTGTCTGACATATGCCCACATTCTTAAAGAACTCCACCAAAAATTGGAGATGAAGGCCCATGAATGCATATTTTTGGGTTATGCAAAAACAAAAGGTCATGAATAAAGCCTATCACTTTTATGAAAAAACAAAGAAAAGTGTTATCCTCATAAGAGATGTGATATTTAATGAAGCTATCATGGTTTTGAAAAAAAGGGAACCCATAATTGATGCATATGTTTATGACCCAATAGAAGGACAAAATGAAGGTTTTATGCCTCTTGCTTTTGAAATTGACAAACATATTCCCATCCCCCTTGTCATACCCATTCCTTTAATAATGGGGTCTCTAGGAGTATCATTTTTTACTTCAAAATAATACTTGGCATTTGGATGATTTACCTTCACATCGGTCTCCAATAAATTGTAAGTGGATATTTCATTAAAAAATACAATGTTGATGGGTCCATCTATCTATATTGAGGATTTTTTCAAGAGTTCGAAATTAACTACCATGAAACTTTTAGTCTAGTGGTTATATTGACTTCTATTTGAATATTTTTCCTTTGCATCAACTTTGGATCTTGAAATTCACCAAATGGATGTTCATATGGCCTTTTTAAATGGCACTTTGCATGAAGAAATATTCATGCAACAACTTGAAGGTTATATACAAAAAGGCTACGAAAATAAAGTATGTCAATTCTTACATACTTTATATGGTTTTAAATAATCTCCTTATGTATGGTATAGAAAAGAATCTCTATTAAAGATTAATTTCACCAAGAATCAAATCGTCACCAATGTTCAATAAACTAATGCAACATTTTTGTTCATAGGTTTGTATGTTGATGACATTATCCTAGTGAACAATCACTTAACCTAACACATCCTTTAAACTCCTTGAGAGACCCAAATGTGGGTCCTATAATGAAACAACGGAAAAAATCAAATAAAATCAGGGCACACTCCCTAGTTTGTAGCACTTGTGGGGTAGGAGGGCATGCTTGAGATTTAGGATGGGATTAGAACAAACTCACAAGAAAGAGTTCAATATGAAATGAACTTGCACAACCAAACAATGAGGGTGATTAGTGCAAGTTGGAAGCAAATGGTGTGGTGGACTTAGTAGGGACAACTTCAAGCTCAAGATTTACATGGCTTGCAACCTTTGAGAAGAGGCATCACTCCTCTCCCTATAATATATTTGTGACTCTTTATGAGGGTTACATCTAGATGGCATTTTTTTTTTGAAACTTCGAAGTGGGAGTCCCAAAATTGGGACTCTTGTTGTCCCAAAACTTTGGATGTCCATATATCTTTTTCAAATCACGTTTGTTTGAAACATGCAAGGAAATATGTTATAGCCCTCAAAAAGATCTTTCCAATGGTGTATTACACACCCCAATGCTCATTTGACCCTTGGTCTAAAGAGATTTGTGGTCAAAAATTAAATTCCCAATTTAACTCCCATCCTTTCTTTTGATCATGATTCATGCATTTCAGGTCTTAATGAACAATGTGAAGACACTTTAGGTACCTACATTTTAAGACCTTTCTAGTGGTATCTTGGGGCCCAAATTGGTGTTTTTTTCCCCTTTTAACTAAAGCTTTGAATATTTAGGACTCCCACACAAGTGCAGCCCCCAAAGTGGGAGTGCATTTGGGAATCATTGGGTTCAATCTCTTGCACTGTCCACACTTAATCACGAACTTGATGTTAGAGTTGCAACATAACCTTACTAACTTACATCAAAAAATCATTGTTTAAAGAATTTGAGATGACCAACAATGGTGAAATTGCTTATTATCTTGGTATCCAAGTTAAACAAAATAGAAAATTAAAAAAGATCCAATATCCCAAGAAAAATATTTCAATGACATATTGGCTTGATTTAAATGGATTCATGCCATCCTATGACTATTCCATTTCAAGCAATATTTTAATTTAACAAAAGTATGGCCCCCATTACTGCTAAAAATGTAATTGCCATGGAAAGACATTCCATACAAAAGTGTTGTTGGAAGCTTCATGCATGTTATGGTGTGCACAAGGCCCAACCTTGCTTATTGAATGTCTCATGTTTTTCAATTCATGAATATTAATCTTGAAAAAAAACATTGGGTTGTTGCCAAAAAGGTTTTACAACACATTAATGGTACACTTACCCTAGCCTTGGCAATACTTATTTTCATTTTCCAACAATGTCATTTATAAGTTGGTGTGATTCCGATTGGGCTAGTGATTTTGATAATTGTCGATCCATCATTGGTTATTTGTTTCAACATGCCAATGGACCTATTTTTTGGCAATCTAAGAAGCAATCCATTGTTTCCCTTTCTACCATTGAAGGTAAATACATCACAACAACAAGTGCCACCAAAAAAACATTATTGTAGTACCATAGACATGATAACATATTGTCTTACCAAAACCTTACCTAGACCAAAACATGAATTTTGTGTAATTCATAATGGCCTTCATTATGTTGAGGGCATTATTTAACGAAGTTTAATTTCAAGGGGGGTGTAGGAAAATTGGATGGATGAAACATCATTTCAATTATTTCATCCCTGTTATATTCATTTAATTGCAATTAGTTGTGACATTTGGTACTTTGACTCTTAGATTCTCACTTTTGAAAGTATAAGTTCCATAAATCTATAATTACATTCAATTGTTGGTATTGGAACTTTTTGGTTTGATCCTTGAATATCTTAATGTTTGTGATTCTTTTTTTGGGGGAAATTCTAACTTGATTAAGCTTGCTTGAGGGTATTTCTTGCAAGCCCCTCATTATCAACTAGCTAACTAAAAGAACAACAAGCAACTTGTGATAATTATTGTGCTTTTAATAAATTATACATTCTTTACTTGCCAAAAATTCCATAATTTAAAACCCATATGTTGATGTTCAAATTTTTAAATATATTCATTATTCGACACTTGTGTGCCAAAGCTACCCATGTCTTACAATATTAATGTTAGACAAGTATAATGTTTGTTGATTGGTACAACACATTGTATAGGCAATGGTATCAAGGATCAAATTGGTTTGGACTCGTTGGATTATGAAATATTGGGGTCAATATTCAAACTAAGTGGGTATGAGAGTTTTAGGGATAATATTATATGCCAAACCTATTGATATGGGGAGGTGATATATTACTTTCAATATTCATTCAAGTAGTTGTCCCTTGTTGTAGGGTTGGTATGAATTAGGGGTGATAATGTATAGAGAGGGGGGTATTTTATGGATTTTTTCATAATAATCAATATATGCATTGCAATAAATTTTGATTTACACAATGTTAGTTTTAAAAGATATACAACAATGTGTTTTAGATCACGACCATATGCATTGTGGTTGATTCCAATAGTTAATGACTATTATTTTTGTTTGAAATGATGTTTTTTTGTAATTGATTTTGAAGTTAAAATGGAAAACATTTGAAGATATAATAGGTTTTTCACATAATACTAATATTCATGTTCAATACTTGTTGTATAATCTCTTCACTCTTTATGATGTTCATATCATTATTTTCAAACTATAAATTTTATTATACTCATATCATAATGACATGTACACTTGACATTGTGTCTAGCACTTATTGTTAAAGGATGATTTGCAACCTTCAATCATTGCCATCTTCCCAGGGGGTAAAATAGAAGGAACAAGGTCAACACCTTGTTACTAAAAAAAGTAATTACCTTCACTTGCTCACTTTATTATAACTACCTAAGTAATAAATAAGAAGTCATCCAAGGGCAAAATAAAAAGGAGGGTTGTATAATAACAAACCTACCATCATGTTTGTAATCTACCCTGAAGGTGTAAGATGGAAAAAATATAGAAATGCAACATGGGAAATGATCATAACTAGATAGTAACTATTCTCCAAGGTTCTACAACACTTTCAATGCCCCTAGATGTTGCCTTAATGGGTCTACAAACCTTCTACAACTATTTTCCCACCTCAAAAATGCCTACAGTCCCTTTAATGACTATGCATGTTGTCTACAACACCTAATAATGCCTCCCCACTTCTACCTATTTTCTACAACACTCTATATCCACTAATAACCATTTCTTACCACTTACTGTAATTCCTTATAGTTTATAGGCAGCTATTTGTTAGTGTTCCCCTTTCTTACTACCACCAAATCTTGGCTGCTACCTTCCTATGGCAGCCAATAACTTACTACACCAAAGGCTACCACTTGGTATGCTTCCTTATTCTCTGTTCTAAAATAAATGCAAAAATATCATGAAAAGGAGTTAGCATACCTTGTATATTTTCAAACCACTCTACCTTCCACACCTCCTAATAAAATAAATGTACACTAAACACATAGAAGTTCCTTAACCATTTACCATTAAAATCACACACAAATACAAGAACATTTCCTCACTACCTTCTCTTCCTTAGCATTACAACATATATTTTTCTAAAGTAGTCTTTCATTCCAACCTACAACTCCAAAGGTATCGAATGAATTAGAAGTCCTCCAACACCTCCTCTAATCCCCCTTTTTCACAAACCACACAAAGCTCACATTAACTTGATGAAAATAAGGCCCTTATCATCTAGGATATTTCTAAGAAAGGACTAAGATTCATCTAGATTAAGTACTTCATGTTAGTACTTAATCTCATTGGTTTCACCCCTTAGGTGAAAGACAGTAAGTTTATCACTAATAACTATTAATTACTAGAAGGCCTATGGTACTAACTAGTTTATATTTATCTACCCTTTAACATTTATACTATTTTGATATTATTTTTAAAATATTTTTTAATATCATTATTGTATTGATGTATTGATAAACCATATATTTGCCTAACATTCATATGTATTTTCAATTTTGATAATTATTGTAGTACTTTTACCATTTTGGCATAAATTAAAATATTTTTTGATTTTGCCGAACTCTTAAAAAATTATTAATTATTTGTGCTAAAATTTTAATAAAATCAAATTTTCAACTATTAAGTTTGAACCACAGACCTTCAAGGACCAATACTTACAACTAAATTAGTCTAGACACACTAGACTGTTTCATAACTCTACAACAACCTTTTTAAAATATTTAATAACCATTATTATCAAAGATTGCAAAATTAAAAACCAAGTGTTGAAGTTAATATTTGAATTTTAATTAATTATTTGACAACAAACTACTAAAATGGTAAAGATACTATGGTAGTCTTGATAAAAATGAAACACCTTGTTGGTGGGACTTGGCAAACATAACAATAACAATGATGGGAACATAAATGTAGGCTTTAAAGGCTCCAAAATTGAAAACAAGAATAACACTATCAATTAAATTTAGAAAACACCAAGTTCAAGATTCTAATTGTAGATTCCACCAATCTCATAGAAAAGCAATTCTCTTATAATACATATGTGACATATATGATATGTTAGAAAAATCACAATCACTTTGTTGATTTCTTTTCAATTCTATGTTGGTGGCTCATTACTAATAAGTTATTTGGCACAAACATTGGACCTCCACCAAGTTTAAATTCAAACTATGTTAATCAATGTTTTCTATTGCTTAAGTGCATAAATATCCAACTTTTTCATGAATCCCCAAGATCGTTCAACCTTTTTGCAAAATAGTTGATTTGCCCTTGGAACTATTTTGCTCACATCCTCCAAATTTCAAGACAAGATTTGTACACAAGTGAGGAATTGCAATCTATGATTTGTGATGTTCTTGTGGCCATCGACATTTGCACTGAGGTTAAAAGCAATGGAAGCGTGATCGAACAACAGGTCACCCTAATAGTGTGAACACAACAAATTTTTTAGGGTTTCGTTTTTGTTTTATTGTTTCATTAATCATCACCTTTTTGCATTCTTGTGGCAAGAATATGTCCATCATTGCTGCAAGGAATGCATGGGTAGGTAACTTTGTTTGTTTGTGTGTTATGGAGGACAGGAGTTGTGCCGAGTGATGGATGGTGGAGGAAGCAACTGCACTGAAGAAGGTTTGAGGAATGGACGGAGGAACGTAAGCATAAGAGGTAGTATGAAAGAGAAAGGCGGCAAGTTTTTTCTGGTATGCAATTTTCTTATTGTTGCAGTTTTCAAACTACTAGGTTAGTTGTTGATGAATTCCGCTACGCAATGACTTAGTAGAGTAGTTGTGTAGATCAATGTAAGGATAGATATGAGGGGTTGATGTTGAGGGATGATGAAGAACTGAGGGGTCCGAATTGTAGAACTAAGGGGCATATAGAAGTCAAGGAACATACGAGAACGGGGAGTTTATGTTGCAGTACCTTAGATGTATTTTGTAGATAGCTGCCAGAGCGAGTGCCAGAAACCTCAAAGGGGTGTCCTTAGGGTGGGCAGAATGAGACAAACAAGCTCAAGAGTGAAAAAGGAAACTTGAAGAGAAGAACATGTCGTGCATTCTTGCATAAGTATTTGTCCTATAGAGTGGCTTTAGATGAGCCTAGTACCTTCTAGTCAAAGTCAAGTCCTTCAGAAGCATTTAGATCCAAGATCTCCAGGTTTTTCAAGTTTTCAGAATATAGAAGTGGAGGTACACTGCATTGTTGCATTCAGTGGGAAAATGGTTAGCAGCTCATGTGGACCGAGTGAACCTTGAGAGTTTTGACCTCAAAAGCCATACCTTGAGTAAATTCTTGTTGTTTTAGTAGTATGAATTGTTGTTGGGCAGCCAGTAGTATGTTGTCCATAAGGTAATGTGTGTTGTAAACACACACACATGTACCAGAATTCCAAGGCTGTGTGGGCAGCAGTGGGTTCTGTCAGAATCAGTAAATATTGGTAGTAGATCTCCTTGCTTGTGGCATTTACAAATGAAATAATGAGATTAGTTGTAGGATTCCAGAGAATCAGACTCTATTAGATGTTTTTTATATGCCATTGTGTTTATTCTTTTCATCTTCTCTTTTTTGGTTATAGAGGCTTTATTAAGGGGATTGGGAGGCTGAATCCTCATGTCTGCATGAGTAGGCCAGATCTACATGCGTTCCTTCGGTTTTTGCTCGAGTTCATTTGATCCCTTCTAATTCCAATGAATGGGCTGTGAATTTTGCTAAGTGCACTCTCACTAAGCTCACCCACTGTCTGCTAACTTTGCAAAATCTGCAGTTCACAACTCATTCTATAGTATTGCAGGCTAGACAATGTCATGTAAAACCATGATATCATGGAATTGATTGGCAGCCTGTGTTGTGGACTGAAGTTTTAAGGGGTCAAATTGAAACTCTCCTTTGGGTTGATGTTAGTGTGAGTCATTGTTAATAGTCTCTTGGAGTGAAATGCTCGAGTTATAATACACTAACCATGTATTTGGCTGAAGTCTTCCAATCAAATTCAAACTCTCTTTTGGGTTGATGTTAGTTAGAGTAATTGATAATAGTCTCTTTGGGTGAAATTCTTGGGTTATAATACACTGACAAATGACAATATATTATTTGGTTCTGTAATTGTCAAGGATTGGTGGCATTGTTCTCTGACTTGTCCAGCAGATACATAAGGTAACTGTCAATTTTGCTAGAAATTCTGTAAACTGTTTCATTAAGCAAGATCAAAACAACTCTGAAAACTAGTAATTTGGAGAAGACCTTGGGACCATTGCTTTTTTTGCTTCTCAATTTTGTGATATAGCTGAGGTGGCAATCATCCATAAGCTGATTTAGCCAAATTTGGCTATTAAAAATATTAAAGGCAAAAAGGTCATTGTATATATATATATATATAATTTTTTAAAATTTTTAATTTTTCCACCTACTTGCATATGTACTGAAAAGACTGGTGTTTTAAGAAGATTTTTAATTTTTTTCCAAAATTTGGAGATCTTTTTCAAAAATCATTGAATTTATGACAAAAAATTCAAAACTTTCCCAAGATTGCAAAATTTTGTGCAAAAAGAAAACAGGGATGCACTGGGAGTTTATGCACACAAAACAATGAAGAACTCCCATCTTCACAGACACTATGCACCAGGGAGATTGTTGGCCAAAGTGAACCAAGAAATCACCAACACACCATGAGAGATTGATGGTGTGTGGACAGGAAACACTTTTCTGTTGTGTTCCTGTCCTACAGCTAACCACAGTGGTTAGCTACGTATTAACCTATGTAGTAACCACCAGGTGCCTCACCTATTTACTTAATTACCTTAGTAATCAGTTATATTCTCTACCTACTTATATATGATATTCACCACTCCTTGAGCCATTTTCTCAAAATTGCTACCTAGCTAGCTTTTGAAATTTACTGCTTCAGGGGTGTGTTTCAGACTGTGGTTCTATTTGAAAATTATCATTGTAAGATTTTGGAAAAGTTTGTTGAGTGCAATATTCTTGTCAAGCTAGCCAACAGATGTGTTTCACAAAAGGAAGACTGGGTTGGACAGGATAGTGCTCTAAACCCTTATAAGTGGATGTTGGGGGAATGAGGATGTCATCTAGCTATAAAGGACTTTTCAAATTTCATCTTTGTTCGCAAATGCACCTCCCCAAAGAGAACTTCACCTTTCAAATTTCAACCATCTTACAAAAGCTTAATGTACTCTTTTTTATATAGAAAAGGTTACAGGTACCTTCTGTCTTTGTAAGATTCTTGAAATTTAAAATGCTCCTTGTGGTGTTAATGGAACCCATTTTCTGCTCTTCCTGGATTATTGGACCCAGCCTCGAGCTATTACTCTCGGCTGGGCCTCCAAATCCAGGAAGAGCGTCAATGCTGTTCCTTACCCTATACAAAACTAAGGAATGAATGAATCCTCAGGAATACTTTGTTTCCTTGCTCCACTCGAACTTCAAGCTAATTCGAGTGATGAGTAATGGGAACTGATATATGGGGGATTTTTTTGAAATTCTTCATAAGGGTCATCCATGGACCATTCCAAAAACAATTTTAGAAATAACTGCTTCAGTTTCAAGCCTAACTACTTCATTTTATTTTTCATAATTACTTTTTTATTATTATTAACTTTTTTAATAACTATCTCGCACCTTTTCTAATAATTACCTCCATTTTGTAAATCAACATGAGTATGAAAAAATAAATTAACATGCATCTTTTCACGTCAGTGAAATGTATATTAATATAAATTAAATTTAACATTGACATAAATAATGATGAATTATTGAAAATCATAAGAAAAAATAAAAACAGTCAATCGTGACTGGTAGTGGACAGCAGCATGGAGCTCAAATTGTATACCTAGTACTATTCCTTTTCTGATCCTTGTCAATGACTCTTAAGATTGAGTCTGGCTTGATTACCTACTCTTCATACCACTTGAAAAATAATTGCTTGAATACTTGGGCCTGACAGTGCAGCCCTGCGGAGAACTGCGTTGTTCTGCCGCAGGGTTTTAAAAATTTTGCCCTTCTGGACTCTGTGTTTGCAATAGATCTAAAATGTAAACCCTTATTTTCAGTGCCTGATGGAATGCCAGTTGTTAGTGCTACATTTCCTCCGGGAGAGGACGTGGGCTCAATGCCTGTGCCCATAGGGCTAAACATTTGCCCGGAACATTGACAATGAAGAACAGCAGAATTGTTCTGTTCTCTTTTTGAAGAACTGAAGAACATTGAAAACCGGGTTGCATGGTTTCTTGCAGAACTGTGCAAGGCCAAACAAGGTGTGCAAAAAGATGAACGAAACTAGCGCTGAACAGAGCTCGATAGGGGTTGCTTAGCAGCCGTCAATTTGAATGCAGGTCCAATAGGTAGGGTGTTCTTAGGAAGGGCTACCACCTTACCTACGGTCAATTTCGTCATTAAATAATCCCCAAACTCGTGAATTGAAATTTTGTGGAAATATGAAATTGACATGTTGAAAATCATCATGATTATCATAGGTTGTACCCTGAATAAGTTCACTACTTGTATCACAATCTCATAATAGATGGTGGAAAAACATGTAATTTCAAAATTAAAAAACGAATTCATTTTTTGGAAAAAAAAAATTTATTCGTTTTTGTCAAAGTGGAAACTGACCCTAGGCTACAGTTGTCCAGGCCAAAGATAGTGCAGCCAATTTTAGGAATAGGATTTACATGCAACCAATGAGAAGTTGCCTCTTGGAGTGCGTGGGCTACCTTCCCTTTTTTTTCTTGTGGGTGCGGGGTGCAGGTGGGGTGTCAAGTTGTGATTGGTGTGGATAGTGGAGCGCCCACTGTTCACTTTCCATGTGGACAGTAGGCTTTCCATGCAAGTTTCTGGGGGAGGGTGGGGGACGGGGGGGTGGTCAAAGCTAAGAGTTCCCAAGTTTCTGACATGTTCCCCAAAGAATTCCCAATAGCATCTCACTTGGGAGGCACCTCATTGACCGAATAGGAGAGGTGAATAGGAGAGATGAAATGGCGAAAAAATGAGGTTTTAAGATAAAAGAGAGAAGGAAGAAGAATTTTATTATTATTAGCCAAAGTCAATGTAGAATTATTTTGAAATTTCAAACATATCAAGAGAAATTCCCATTGAATTAATGTGTCAAATTGGACATCAATCATAAGGTATCAAAAGATATGTAATTAAATTGAGAGTTGAACAGTGAGCGGGTTTTTTTGTGAGTGCTAGATTTCACATCCTCATGACACAAAAAAAAACCCAATATGACTCATATAAAAGATTTTTTTTGGAGTAAAATGGCCCAAAGTCACCAGATTTTGAGGAATTTTTTTCTGAAATAGCTGAGAACTAGACAAAAGGTCCAGCATATGGCTAAAGTATGGCAGGATTCCTAAATGTTTCTTCTTTCCTCTCTCACATGTAGCCAAGTTTGCCTAAGGCCACTTGTGCATGATCACCAGACCACCTTCCCAACAAAATTGGAATATATAAATGGACATAAAGATGGCACTTCGTAGATATATTTTCATTTTGACCAACTGCATTGGAAATTATTTTTGTGTGAAGTCAGGTGTGAAATCAGGAATTACAAATTTTTCAAAGGGAATTTTATTTTCCAATTTGGTTTATTGTTGACTTCTCCAGCTAGTCCCACTACCTAATGTGTGGCCTTTTCATACATTCAAATGAGAAAAACAACCGAGTTTGAACATTTGAGCCTTACCCATAATTGTTTGTGAAATTACAAGCTACAAAAAGCAAAAAGAGTTGGGTGTCAACCAAACTTTCTGAAATTGTTCACAAATTTTAAGCAAAGTGAAGAAAATGAGTTGGGATTTCCTAAGATTGTCGAATGTTTTAAGCCATAAAAAAAAGAGTCAATTATTAACAAAATGTTCATTAACTTGAAGCCATTATTTTGAAAGAGCACTTACCCAATTTTTTTTTATAAAAAAATTTCATGAATAGGTATTAGGCCATTAAAAATGAATTATGAACCAAAAATGGCACTTACAATTGGCACATTAAAAAAAACCCCAAACCAAAACCAAATTCCAAATTTAATCAATTTTAAAAGAAAACCTCAAAAAAAAAGAAGCCCAAGTGTGGCAGGACCCAAACTAAAAGCAATATACTCTATTTAAAACATAAAATTTCAAAAATATTTAGAAGGAAACCCTGCAAAACCAAATCCACTTCTTTAACCTTTTTTTTAAAAAAATCCAAAAGAAGAGAGAGAAAAGCCCCCAAGTTCCAACCCAAAACCAAATTCATTTTTTTCTCTAAAAAATAAAACATCCTTTAAAACCCCCAAACCAAAATCAATCCCATTTTTTAGTCAATTAAAAAAAAGAACCCTCAAGAAGAAAAAAGCCCCAAAAAAACAAACTCTCTTTTGCTACTCCATAAAAAAAAACCTTTGAAAGGAAAAAAAAAAACTCCCAAACCAAAACCAAATTTCACTTTTCTTAATTAATCAAAAAAATCTCAAGAAAAAACAACCTCCCAAACCAAAACCAATTCCCTTTTTTAAAGTAATTAAAAAAACTCTTATATAAAAAAAGTTGAAATGAATAAAAAGAATGGAGCTTGGGCCCCAACCTCCAAGGCCCAAACCCAAAACCAATTCCTTTTTTTAATAATACTTTTTAAAACATCCAAAGAAAAGGCCCCCAAAGTGCCACCAACACATATGGAATAACAAAGTACACAAACAAACCAAAAAACATGCGAAAAGAGACGACAAGATGCATGGACAAAGATAGAAAGAAAAAGAAATTTAGAAACAACAAGAAAAAGATGGAGAAAAAGAAAAGAAAAAAAGTAAAGGTCAAGAAACATGCATGGACAAAGAGAGAAAGAGAAAGAAGTTTAGAAATGACAATTGAGGGATGGAGAGAAGGAAAGAGAAAGCAAAAGTGATGATGGATGGAGGAAGGAGGAAATAGGGTGCGTGATAGAAGAATTCAAGAAGCATCAAGGGATGTTGTGGGAATTGAAGCGTAAAAGGAATTGAGATGAATAAAAAAGAATGGAGCTTGCCAAAGTTGGGAGCTTGCTTGATTGTTTTTGCAACAACACTAGCTAGCAAATGAAATGGTATGTGGTTTGATGTAACCTTTCAATCAATTGGTGACAAGGTGATGAGAATTGTATAAGAATCGTGGAAGTGGAAGAAATTATGGGTGGCTTTTGGAAATTGAGGAGCAACAATAGTTGGAGGAAGAATGTTTTATTTTTGTCGAGTGTTGGGTTGTTATTATTGTTTCTATGTCAACTCTCCCTTGCTGATGTTCATCATCAACGAATTTCAGGTATGGTTTCCAACCCCTCCCCCCCCTTCCACCCAAGCTTTTGATTTTACAATTGTAAGACTTTGAAAACTATGTTTTCTTCATACATGTGTGAAGGTCAAGTCTATGGTCCCTTCTAGCATGAACAAAGTCTTTGAAAACCTTGCCATACAATTATTTTGTTTATTTTGTTGTTACTTTTTTTTTTAGCCTCAAGTTGAAAAGCAAGATTTCTTTTGAAGGGGGTTTACTATCCCTTAATGAGATATAAACTATGTGCAGGAAGTGCGGGTGATGTTTTGGAAGATAATCCTATAGGTCGACTCAAGGTCTTTGTCTACGAGCTTCCAGGGTGACGAAACAATTTCTTTCTTACTTTGTTGTTGTGTTCTTCCTCCTTTTGGCATTATTTTAAATATGGAATTTAGATATGGAGTTCATGGGCCCAAAGAAAAACCCCAAAACCTACAACAAGATTTCAAATTATCCAAAAGGTTGCAACAAAAATTCATTCAATGGGTATTTTTAGTAGCCTTCTATGATTAGTTTGTTTTTTAATGATTTGCACATCTTTTTCAATTGTTGCAGAAGGTATAACAAGAAATGGTTGAAGAGGGATCCGCGTTGTTTTACACACATGTTTGCTGCTGAGGAATTTGTGCATGACTTTCTATTAAATAGTCCCGTGCGCACTTTGGATCCTAAAGAAGCTGATTGGTTTTATACACCTGTGTACACCACTTGTGATTTAACACAAAATGGACTTCCTTTGCCTTTCAAGTCCCCTCGTGTGATGCGTAGTGCAATTTCCTACATTTCCATGTATTGGCCTTTTTGGAATCGAACAGAGGGTGGAGATCATTTCTTTGTTGTACCCCATGATTTTGGTGCTTGTTTCCATTATCAGGTATTGGAAAAAAATTATGCATAGATAAATTTGTGCAAAGTTTGGAAATTTAAACTCTTTGGTTCATATCACAAAAAATATGAATGAGATCTCAAAAGTCTTTTTTTTTACAACCATTTTTTATTCTTTAAACTTACCTTAGTTCATGTTGTTAATAGACTTGTTTTTGTTATGTTAACAAAAAGAGGGGTTACTTAGTAAGGTTTTTCCAATCTTAACCAAACTTATGTTTTTCAAATGTTCAGGAAGAAAATGCAATTAAGAGAGGAATATTGCCAGTGTTGAAACGTGCAACACTCGTTCAAACATTTGGACAAAATCATCATGTGTGCCTCAAGGAAGGCTCAATTGTGATTCCACCATATGCCCCCCCAGAAAAAATGCAATCTCGATTCATTCCTCCTAGTACTCCAAGATCCATTTTTGTTTATTTTCGTGGTCTTTTCTATGACATTGGCAATGATCCAGAAGGAGGTTATTATGCAAGGTAAGTAAGGAGAAAATTTCTTCGCAACCCATACATATAATTAGCTAGAATTTTAGCTTGCAAAGTAAAAAAACTTGATTGCATTTTGTTGCTTTTACAAAGTCTTGTGTTAACGAAATAAAAGCTTCAAGTTTTTTCTTGCACAAAACCCACAAAACAAGTGTTGAATCTCATGTTAATGATGGTTTTCATGGTTGTTGAACTTGGCAAAGGTGTTGACCTACCTTGTTGCCTTGTGTTCATCATTATGGTATGTGAAGGTCTTATGAAGTTCTATTGTGAATTGGGATTATCAAATTTGGTTACTAAAAATTGGGGTTTTTTTGTATTAGGGGAGCAAGAGCAGCAGTATGGGAAAATTTCAAGGATAACCCACTATTTGATATTTCCACTCAACACACATCAACATATTATGAAGACATGCAAAGAGCAATCTTTTGTCTTTGTCCACTTGGTTGGGCACCATGGAGTCCTCGACTTGTAGAAGGAGTAATTTTTGGTTGCATCCCTGTGATCATTGCAGATGACATTGTGCTCCCATTTGCTGATGCCATTCCTTGGGAAAAGATTGGCGTGTTTGTTCCAGAGAAAGAAGTTCCTAATTTGGACAAAATTTTATCTTTGATTAGCCCTGAACAAGTCCTTGAGAAGCAAAAGTTGCTTGCAAATCTTGCAATCAAACAAGCCATGCTTTTCTCACAACCTACATTGCCTGGAGACGCATTCCACCAAATCTTAAATGGTTTGGCACGCAAACTACCACATGATCCTTGCATCTACCTACAACCAGGCCAAAGGGTGCTCAATTGGACTGAAGGTCATAAAAAAGACTTAAAACCATGGTAGTTGTTGATATGAACCTATTGTCATTGATTGAATTTTTCATCACTTTGCAATGATTTCTTTAAATTCTCCATAAATGATGAACTTTTAAACCCTTCTTTTTTATATGTTTACAAGGGTAGTTAGGTGTTCAAGAAAAGTGGAACTAGATATAGAATCTTGGCACCATTGTGTCATCTCCTTGCATGCTTGAACAACAAGGTTCATGATAGGTAAAAAACAATTCATTGTTAATGTCCTTTTTTGATGTTCAAAATGACATTCTAGATTTTGCTAACAATAAACATCTTATTATGGGAAAAAAATATGTATATATGATGATCATGGTTGGTTCAAGGATTTGTTTTTAATATTTTGAAAAATTGGATGTTTGTAAATGTGTGCAGACCATGGCTTTGACTATTCACCATCTACTTTGTAATGGTTTGCAATTTTATTATATGGTTTTGTTTTGCATCAAGCTTAAGTCAAGTTGGAACATCCATGTTGTAGGTGGAACATTTAACAATTGGGTGTGTCATAAATTCTTCCACTATTATAAAGATTCTAGAAACCATCTCGTGGTATACACAATAAATTTGGTTGAAGGATTTTTAATAATTAAATAAGAGTATTATAAAATGGAAAAAGGTTTTTGCATCTCTAAAAGTGATGGAACAAACATGAATCTAGAAAAATTAAACTCAATAGATTTATAGAAATTGTAATGAAATTTTAAAAAATAGTTTTTTATTGGGTAAATAGAGATGGTTGTTTGAATGATAACATGTGAATGCAAAAGAAAATGTGAGGGTTAAACATTTGTAACCATTTGTTTGCTAAAATTTGTTTACATTCAACAAATCCACCAATGTTTTATCATTTAACAATGAACTTTTGACAACATGCACATCATTAGATGCAAAGTCCTTCAAGCAACTTGCACAAAACAAAGTTGTGTTAAATATATAATTTTTGTGGATATACTAATAGGTTTATACTTGATGCAACTATTATATAAAATGATTACTTAAATACATGGCCCAACCAACTTATATATGTATGTGTGTATAATTTTACATATCTTCTTATTATTAGGTATCCAAATGAAAAGGGGGACATATATCCTTAAGTCACCAATGATATTGTAATACCTTGGGCATTTGCACACATGTTTGTCAAATATTTAATTAATTTTGAGCACTCCATTTTGAGAAATGATATATTACCAAATATTCCCTCAAATTCTTTGTTTTCCTTGAATTTTTTTTAAAAATTAACATTTCTGAAAATAATATGATTATTGTTGAACTGGCCTAGGTATTATAGTAAAATGGTGCAATGAAGCCTTTGGGTTGGGATACAAAATAGTTGGTGGTAAATATAATAATTACTTGGTGTTTGCCCTATAGTACATTTATATCTCTAATATACAAATACTCACAAATAGTTTTATTCACCTTACATATGTAATTTGTCATTATAATAATATTTGGAGCATGTTGCAATTTTAGAAATAGTTTTGAACAATTTTTTGATGATATAATTATTTTTCATACCCTCAAGAAATGTTTGTTCATTTTTTTACTTTTTGTTTGCAAGTTTGTGATGTTGTTAAACTAGTGATCATTAACAACAAGACAAAATAGATTTGACAATAGTTTTTTTTAGAATTTTTCTATATTGTGACTATTACTAGAGCTTCTAATAGAAATCTAATGATTATTTTTATTTTTGAAATTTAAAAATCTTAGGTCATTTAAAGAAAATTCCTATGTTGATGTTGCAATAAATTTTTATTCTTGCAAAATGGCAAAGTTTGCCATGAAAGAAAAACATTGGCCTCAAGGTAAGGTCATGAATGTTTTCATATAATTACTCTTTAATGCAAAGGATGTACTTGAAATTTGTTGAAATTCTACACATGGTTAAAGGTGTTTAATGTTGAATATACAATGGAGGTTGGGTAAAATAAAATCAGAGGCACTATCATCTTACCCCATGGATCCCTTACAAAAGGGGGAAGGATAAGATATATTGATGTAAATGCTTAAAATTGAACATTTGAAATGTGCAACAAGAATATTTTATTTTCTTCTTCTTCCCTTACAAAAGAGAGACTCTAAATAAACTTAAATGTGATAATCCTTGTTTCAATGTTCCCACATATACAATACAATATTGTAAGTAATATAAGTTGAGTTATAAATACAATATGCAAAAAATTATTTACTTTCACAATTGTACCATGAACTTCATTTCATCCAACAATATAAAAAAACCTCTTTTGAATTCATTTGCCTCCTTTAACATCTAGCCCACTTTTGGGTCCACAATTCAACATTGAATGTTAGTTGACACAAGTGGTTTGATATATTGTGCCAAAAGCATTACTAATGATTGAATAACTATTGCTCGAATTTCCAATTCATACCTATTTCATTGAACCCATTCTTGCATAAATCACAATTACCTTTTGCAATGCACTACCAAGCAAACTACTCACCTTGTTTGTTGAATACACAACTTGACAACATTTAAATGATAAATTGGTCTAGATTACTTAGTTATAGCACAAACCTTGGGAGAATTAGGAATTCAAGTTTTTAGCATGCCATCATAAGTTAATCCATGGAGCACTTGTGAATAATTTAACAAAAATGTATTGAATTTGTGAGACCAAATTTTGCATTCCACACATTTTGTCATTTATGCCACTCCTTGTTCCTTTATTATTTTTATTTTGCCACATTATCTAATATTCATGTTTCCACCTTGCTCTAAACTCCTTTGATATTTGTATTAAACAATCATTTAACTTATCATCCAATGTTGCATATTAATAAGCTTTGGACATGATATGCCCAAGCAAAAGCCCTCGCATAAAATCATAAAATCCAACATGGCAAAAAAATTCCCTTTTTATACTTCATGTAATAAATAAAATATTTTCTAAACCAACTTGTTGAAATAATTCATGAAACTGTCTACAATAGTTCTTGTTCTATCATTTGCCTAAAATAATAGTTTTGTTTGCCTCTTAATAAGTAGAAAGAAAATTGATGATCGACAAAAATATATTAAAGGTCATTATATTGATCATCCACATATCAAATGTTTTTGTGTAAGTCGCAGAGCACCTAATAATACTATGACATATTTTGCAAGTCATTTTTCAATGAAATTGTGAATTAATACATGGTTGCAATATGGGAAGACACAATGATTATCTATCTTCATGCAAATCAACCCTGACTCAAATTTTTTGTACAATAAGTTATATTATACTTGTGACTAATGTTCAATGTTTGATAATTTTCAAAAGGGTGAATATAATAATAATGATGATGATGATATCACCTTGTCAAGTTTTTTAGGAATTGAATCTTACACCTACATTGTATTTGGAATAGTTTGTTCCATTGAATTACAATAATAAATTCAAAATACGAGAGAAACCTTTCATATTTATGCTTGATTGTCAAAATTTTAAAATATTCAATTTGTGGTTGGTTAAACCCATTTTTTTGGGAGAAAGTTTTTTTTAAAATGTACCAATTATGAATTATAAGTATGGTATGTAAAATACCTAATTACACTAGGGTTATTGAACTTATTTTTGTCAAAATTAATGACCAAATAAGAAGTGAAGTTTAAAAAATACAGATGAAAATGGACTAAATTATTTTTGACACTTAAATTAACCTTTTCATGAATTTCCTTCTTAATTTTACATTTTTTTCATTATCCATTATAATTTTCACGAAATCAAATCATGTAAAAATTAGACCTTTCAAATATTTCAAGTGTTGATGAGGTAGTACAAAAATTTGTTGTTCCCATTAAAATGAAATTCCGGTCAAAGGAGCCAAGGGTGCCAAGGTAAAAGTCTTTTTCCAAGGACTACACATGACATGTCTCATTTCTATGTTGGTTTATGACTTAAAATTTTGTATTTCAGATACCTTTTCAACACTGCATTTTAGATATAAATACATTTTGACCAAAATTTTATTTTATATTATGTATATTATGCATTCATGCCTTCTATCACATGTATATGAACAATTTTTGTTAAAGCCACATTTTCAAAATCCGTAATTTTCAAGGTCAAAAACACTTTTGAACCAAATGTGCTCTGTTGCAACCCTACTTTGAAGGAGTGTGAGGATGAAACCCACATTCTCGAAATTGGGACTTGGGAGTCCTCTAGGACTCCCGAAACTTCAGAGTTCGATTATAAGGGTCAAATTTTTTTGCATTGGGGTGTTCTTTATATCATTGAAAAGCTACCAAAGTGTAGATGTCAAAAATGGGCTCGCATGGGCCATTTGGACATCTGTAACACAAGTTATGGCAAAAAGAAGGGCCATGAATCAAACTGGCAGTTTGACTCCCGACCATTAAAAGTCAAGAATCAACTTGACCCCGGTGCATGCAGGTGTAATGCGATACACCTTGGAAAGCTCTCGAGGAGAGCTACAAGTTTGCTTGAAGCTTCATCCCAATCGGAGCTTTGAGCAAAGAGTTATGACCTTGTCAATTCCCAGAAGTCCAAACCGGGATAGTTTCGGGACTCTTCTTTGGGAGTCCCGAGACAAAAAGCCATTTGGATGTGGGTGCCGCAAAGAGGCATAGAGTATATTATATTGGGGAAGGTGGTGGCTTCGCACGAGTCCGGGCCGTGGTGAGTCATGTGAATCCAAAGTTGCCCGTGGCTTGTCCTAGCACCAAGGGTGTTCTAGAAAATGAACTAACCAAATTGTTGGTTGGTTTGATGCAAGTTCGAGTAAGTAAGTAAAGTTTGTCATTCTTCCTAGTCCCATCCCGGAGCTTCAACATGCCCCTTTACCCCTTCTAATGCTGAGAACTGGGAGCGTGCCCCAAGTTCCTCACAATTCCATTGTTGAGTAATTTAGACCAAACTTGGGTTTAACTAGGAACTTGGGAACGCATCATGCTCAAATGGGTTATAAAAAAAAAATTCATTGGTTCAAAATCCTTTGCCGTTCTAACCATCAATGTTAAAATCCTCTTCAATTTTCAAAAGGAATCATGCACATTTGATAGAAAAAAAAGACATTTGAAAAAAACAAAGATTGTCTAGTTTTAAGCTTTCAGTGTTTTGAACATGTAAAAAAAAAATTATTCGTCAAGTTTTGAGCATGTAAATTTTGCAATTAATGAAAAATATTCCAAAAAACATTATGATAATCCAAACTATTATGCTTCTTTTGAGATCTTTCAAACATACAAAAATGCAATTTTAAGGAGTGTCCATTCACTTGGGTGACTTTTTTGATTGTAATTTTACCCACCAATCCAATAATTAGGTTATGATTATTGATGATTTGTTACTTGAATATATGGTTATTTAATTTTGAATTAAAAAACATTCATGTTTTGTTTTGAAATTTGATATGCTTCACTCAAGGCCAATATACATATAGGATACACAATAATCACAATTAAAATTATATACATAAGGGGAGAAAAACTCATTCAAGAATATAATTACAACACTATGTGCCAAATTTGAAGATAAATTTTTCAATTTATCATTTAAGTTTATAGACATTGGCACATTAGCACAAGAATTGTTATGACCTTAGTTTTGGGCTTGCAACCAAACTTGGAAAAAAGAAAATTGAATGGAAGCCAAGGAAACATTAAGATTGAAATACTTGCTCAAATGAAAGTGAAAGGGTGAGAGTGCTTAGGAGTCAAAGGGAGGCATTCTAAGACTACCAAGTTGCATTTTCACTTTGAGAATCAAATCCCAAATCTTTGGGGACATGGTTTGGAAATGCAAACCTTGTCCAAATCAAAAGACTTTAACTCATTGGAAATGCATTAGAACTTGAAATGTCCAAATGAAAATTACTTTGAAAAACATTTCAAACATCAAAATTTCAATTCGAAAGGGTGAAAGTTGAAATGAAAAGCTTAACACAAGATTGAAAAGCTCTTGATAAGAGCTACAAGATTTATACTTGCAAGTTTGATTTATGTTTATTCCAAGAATTATTAGCCTTCAAAATTGTGAAAAACCATTGTGTTTCAATTTCAAGAAAAGACTTTAGGAATGAATTTTTCTATCAATTTTGCAATTGAAATGTAGCTCCCATGGACACATGTAGAATATACTATAATGAAAGTGGTGAATCTATGTGAATCCATGGTAAGTTCATAAGTCTAATTTTTTCTCAAAATTGCATGAACCTAATGTAGGTTTTTAATTAGCTTGTGTAGTTGAAATCATGGAAAAATGCATACATGAGGTGTGTAGCTTGGTCTTAATCATTTCAAAATCTACAACTTGGTCTTAGTTGTGAGGGACTACGAAATGTGGGCCCCTAATTTTGTATCATTACATTGTGACTAAATCAAGAGTTTACCATTAATACCATTTCATATACTTAAGGTGTGTTAATAACTTTAATCTTATTATACTTTAATAAGAGTTCAAATTTAACATTCTAAATTGAAAATTAATATCATCATCATGTGTTATGCATTATAAGGTAATTTAATTTCAAGTTATGTTAATCAAAAGTATTTAGGGATTATATTTTAAGATGATAAAAAAGGGTGGAAACAAATAACACAACCATTGATTAAATCCATTAATTTGTTAAGAGTTTTAAGTTTTAAGCATTAAAATACATAGACATATTGATGTAATGTCTGGCCATATAGAATTGGAAAACATTTAAAAGTATATTTTGAAGACCATTTTAAAGAAATATTTGGCCTAAGGCCTTTAGTTTCAAAAAGGTCTTGCACTAGCTTATTGGAATGCCTTCCATAATTTGGAAGGTACTGATTTTTAATTTTTATCTTTAACGTTCTTTAAAGTGAGTCAACACAAAAGAAAAATTGAAGGTCACTTATGTAGTAGGATAAGGGTCTATTTTTTTGCAATTTTCAAAAGCTTACATTTGGCCTATCTGCCTCATAACAAACACCTCAAATTGTAAAAAGATCTAAAGATAAACCTTGTCTAAAGATAAACCCTTCCCTTATACCAAATGTTGTAAAACTTAATGAAAACTCTTGTGATAAACAAATGATTTCAATGGATTATTTGCAATCATCAAAATCTACAACTTTCAACCAAGGTCCTTGCTTGGAAAGATTAATGATTTTAAACATAAGTTTACAATTACAAGCAGGATTAAGCTAACAACTCTAATACATTTTTTTTTATATATGGTTTAATGTATAAACATTTAAAATTGTCAAAACAAACATTGGGAAAAACCAAATGTTAATTTTCACATGCACTCATTTTTTTATTAAAGATAAGGCCAATTGAAGTTCAATTCAAGTTGAAGCTTTCTTTGGGGACATTTTATCAACTTGGGATCTATGTTGTTGCAAAGTACCAATGACAATCAATTGTTGGATATAATGAATTGGTTTTCAAGAAATTAAGGTCCATTTGAATGAAAGTATTGACTAACATTGCATGCAACTTGAATGGGATTGAATTCAAATATAGTGAATTGGATTCAAATTAAATTGGATCTAAATTGATTTTTTAAAAAATGGGATGAAAATTGATGTACAAGATATTGAAAACATGCTTGTGACTATGATGTTGAATTTGTTTTTATGAAAATACATAGATTTGAATTTACACATTTCCATTTTTCTTTAATTGAAAATCAACTAAACAAATTTGAATTTGAAATTATCGTTCAAAAGGATGACTTATGGAACCTAAAGTTATTTTTACATAAACCAATTTTGATGAATTAATGATGAATTTATGAAATCTTTTTATAAACCTTTCTTTGAATTATGGGGGTAACATCCCAAATCTTAAAAAATAAGCTTGCAATATTGTGTAACATAGATTTTAATATTGTTAAAAATATCCCTCTCCCCTCATGGGTTACACCTACATTGCGCAGGGAACCCCATTCTCCTCTCCTTGTGGTGTTGCATCTAATCACTAGGGACATCATTCCAAGGAATGCAACGCGTCCCTGACCATAGCATCACCCCTCCCCTAACACATATATCCCTAGGGGGAGACTTCCCTTCCCATGGAGTGCACCTTCTCCCCATCGAGAAGTTTATATTATTTTTCGAAAATATTACCCTTCAAGGGGGAATGCCCCTTTTCCTCATCGAAAAGTTCTTTCCGCACTTCGTGGAAACCACCCACCCCAGGGAATGCCCATTATCCCTGTCTAGAAATTCCTTCTACTCCTTGTGAAATCCCCTCCTCAGGGAACGCCCCTTCTTCCCACTCAGAAGTTCCTTCCATTCCTTAGGGCAACCACTCCCCCAAGGAATGCCCCTTCTCCCCGCCAAGAAGTGCCTTTCGCTCCTAAAGGGAGCCACTCCTTGGGGAATGCCCCTTTTCCCATTGAAAAGTTCCTTCCACTTCTCAGGGGAGCCATTCCATGGGGAATGCCCCTTCTCACTGAGGGAGCCACTCCATGGGAATCCTCGCCCATATCCTTCCAAATGCATTTCATTCATGCTAAGGGGAGCCAGTGCATCTTGGGCCTATAGATCCCTCCAAGTGAAAAACATATTCATGGGGGAGTCGAATATGTGAGTGTCCCTCAAGGTTTTCCATGTCTCCTCAAGGTATTTGTGCTTCTTGAGACTAACTTGAGGAGATTAAGACACCTAGATTTGTGATTCCCCAACAATTGGAAATAAAAACGATTTTGAATTTGTGAAAGGAAGGAAAAAAACAATTTAATTATCGTTATTTCATCATTACCTGCCCATACCTCAAGGGGCAGGATGACACCATTTCCTAGTCATTGATCTACGAATTGTACCCTTTGATGGAAACCTTTGAATTGCCCAACATATTTTGTAACTAATTCAATGTACGACAGCTTGCTCGTCTATTAATGACCACTACTTTTTCTTAGCTACCCAAACCTATTTGTTCCGGTGATCAGTTGTAGGGTTTTAGATTGACTACCGAAATTTGCATGTGGTAGATAGTAGCCTGAAAAATTGCCCGTTACAATTAATATTGAGGTTCTTAAGGTTCTATCATAATTCCTAGTGCACGTCTTTTCATTTCCTGGGGTAATGTCGTCTCAAGGATGTTGTTTTATTCTGGAAGCCTGATTTGTATTTATCTTCATCATCATTGTTGTAACTTGTTTGCATTTTCATCATTTTTTTTTATTGTTGCTACCCGCACGTTTCCTTTTTGGCGTAGAAAAGTTTCTGGCTTAACAATTGGGTTTTTTTGCAATTATATTATTTTGTGAGTGTTTGTTGAAGCATCTTCTTGGTCCAATTTTTTTTCATGTGCATTGTGTTCCCTCGTTGTTTTGGTTTAAATTCTTGCATTTCGATTTTGTAGCTAGAAGTTTTTATTATGTAATGCTTTTAGTTTTGATGGCATCATCCAAAGCGCATTCTTCAAGCATGTCAAAGGATGATAGTGATGGAAGCAAGTTATCTATGTGTGTGATGCACCCACCCACACCAAAGCCTTCGGAGCTAAGCATCACTAGGAAAAAAAATTGGAAATTAAAACTACCATTTGCAAAAGACATTTGCTACTAAAAATTGCCTAGTTGCATTAAACAAGTTACATTAGACATTAGTTGCAAGTGTGGATGAAGTCAATGGTCAACAAATACTTCACCATCCGTATATTATTGTATGCCATCCATGTATTACCATAAAATTCAGCAACTTACATAATGACATGTGGCAATTGAAACGTGTTTTCAAAAAAAATTGTTTTAAAAAAAGATAATGGATCCTCATTGTTTAATTTAAATGGTGTTAGATTGCGATACATGACATAATACTAATATGTCATGTGGAATTTTTGGATTTTGGTCAAAATGAATTATAAATCCACACTTAGGTAGGTGGGACTAGGTATGTAGGTGGGTAGGTTAAGGAGGTAGGAAAGTTTTTTTTTTTAATGTTTAGCCTTTAGGGTTAAACTTTTTAAGGGTTAAGCTCTTTTGGCTCATTTTAATTGACATGTGTTTTTTTATGTGCAAGTGTAGGACAAAGCCTCTTCCTTATATAGTTTTCAAGATTAAAGTCAAAAACAAAACATATTGGATAAAAATTGAAGTTGCAGCTTAGTTATAAATTAAGTTGCAATAAAAACAATTATCTCAAATTTTTTGTCCTCCTTTTTAATTTTGTAAATTATATAACTAAGTAGATAAGTAACTATTTAACTATTTAAATTAAATAAAAATTTCATTTAGTTATACATTATTAATTCATAATTCATAGATTAAATTTTTTGATATAATAAATAATTAAAAAAATAATTAATATAAATTCTCATTAATATTTTTAAATTAAAAATAAATAACTAGAATATTAGCCAATTAATAGTTAATATCTAAGTCATAACTAACTAATTTATTAATTATAAATTAATAAGCAATACCTCATAATTTAATTAATTATCAAATTCAGTTAAATAATCCAATAAATAACTAAAATAATCAATAATTAATATCTATGTAATAAATAATTTTTAAAATATTAATTAATAATGAAATAACCAACTTATTCATTATAATTTTAAATAATAATTTCATAAATTTAAAAATATCAAAATTATTATTATTATTTACATTTATATGAATCAGTTAAATAATTTATTAGTTATAATATTTCATTAATGATTCTTAAATAATCAAATAAATAATTTAAAGTTATTAATTATAATTGTATAATAATAAAAATAAATATTATATTATGTAATTAATCATTATTAACATACCAATAATTAACTAACTAATTATTTATAAATAATTTATCAATAGTTCATAAATAAATAAATAATATATTGAATAATTATGAAATATTAATTATAAATACTAAATATGAACTATATTTGTTATGAATTAACTAAAATAAATGTAACTAATTAATCATTGATTAACTAATAAGTGGGTAGTAATTTACGTTAGGTAGGTAAGTAACCTAAACTAGATAGGTAGGTAAACAAACATATATAGGTAGGTAGGTAGTTATTTTGCCTAAATACAATTTTATAAATACATTAATGGAAACATACCCCCATTATACCTTTAATATAACTTTGTAAACGTATACATACCTTTCAAAAGTTTCCTAATACACTTATGTATACCACTAAGGGCTATCTTGACACACTAGAGGTGCAACCAAGTTTGGTTCCATTTACATCTAATGGGACATATGGACATAATCATGGATGAAAACAATTTTAAAGTGTAGGATGAAAAAGTCATTAATTGCAAATGTAGTTGTAGCATACTTACAAGAATGGTCAAGGGTGCAAAATAATTATAAAACCAATAAAAGCTATTTGTAAATGACAATTAGTTGCACGTAGTTACAAATGCATTGATTGCATTTGGGGGATTTCTTCTAGTGCATGTTGCTCTTTTGGCACATGGAACGGGGAAAGGAGAACGGCAAGACTATGCTTCTCAACACATACTTACTTTTTTGGTACACCCTAGGTTAACAGAAAACTGACGGAAATAGTCGAAACACACAATGGCAAGAGGCAATCAAAGTATAGATGCCCATGTTACAATAAAATGTGGGGACCCAAAGTGAAACTCAATCATCATTGGTGGTGCGAGAGTAATTGAAGATTGCAAGCCTTGGCCAGTAATTGCAATCATCATCAAGGAAATTTCATAGTCAAATGTGTAGGGTGCAGGAAGTGTGATTACAACAAGCAACACATTGGTTGCAAGGAGTGTGTTGGTTACACGAAATAGCTGAATAATTGTTGTTGTCCCACCAAATTCTTGGGGAGCGACCTTGAATTAGGGAAGCATGAAGATTTGAAAAATCCGGCAATGTTGGGATACCCAATAGCCCTAAGGAGGTAGACGGTAGTGTGTGTTGTCACTTGATGGGACCTTACAGACCTTGGCCGAGTCCCACAGTGAACACCATACTTAGGATCGATCACCTAGGTGGAGTTAAACATTTGAGCATTGACCTCAACTAATAGAATCGTGTTGGAATCAAACTTTTGATATTTGGGTTGCTAAATTGAGTGGGGAGGCCTAATGTTTGTACATTTTTTTATACATAATTGCAAGTTCATTTAGTGAAATCAATTACATTTGTTCCTTCACCTGGGCAAATGCAAATTGGGCTTCCTTTGGCACTTGCATGCCTGTTGCCATTAAGAATAGTTGTAATATTTACAAAGTGACCCTAACTCCATATGAATGCAACAAAGGGATGTTTAGACACCAACAACAATGACAATGCAGAATCATCACCTCCCCATCAAATTGAATATCACCTTGACAATTAGTTATGTTTGGAGTACTGCTTCCACTAAATACCTTTTAATATGATCCATCATTAATTGTAACAGACTAGCACAAATGAGTGAAAGTGTAGCTGGGGACGTTGATTATCATGGTGGATTGAGGTTTTGGCCACAAACAATTGTAGACATATTTAGGCATGTATAGTGTTTGTTCTAAAATCTAGCTATAGACATTCATCAACCTTCCAACTGCCAAATCTAATAAGGAGGACTTTGAAAGTAACTATAGATCATGGATGGGCACAAAAAAAATGAACTAGAAGATGACATTAAAGTCTACATATAAATGCTTATAGGAGCATTTTGTTGTAATGTTACCTTTGGACAACCGTCTTATATTGGCGTGCATTTTGAAGTAATTAAGGCCAAAATTGCTGACCAATCCTAGGGATGGGCTAGCCAATCTTGACATTGAGTGATTTGGGGTCATGATGTGTGGGATGATTATGATGCACCCCTAAGCTCCTTAATGAATTCAAATGTGAATCCACATTAAAAACAACGGAAGAGCAAGGAGTCAAGGCATGCTCCTTGGCTCGTAGCACTTTGAGGGGGTAGAGGGGCGTGCTGGAGTTCCGGGACGGGACTAGGAAAAGTGACAAGCATCAACTACTCACATAAACTTGCACAAAACCAACACAAGGTGGTTAGTGCATAATTGGAGCACTTTTAGTGCTAGGACGAGCCACGGGCAACTCAGATTCACAAGACTCACCACGGCCAAAACTTAGGGGAAGCCACCACCTTCCCCTTTATAATATACTTTGTGCCTCTCCACGAGACCAACATCCAATTGGTTTTTTGTCTCGGGGTTTAGGGTTTTGCCAAAGTTGGGACTCTCATGACTTTGGGGCCCCATAACTTTGTGTGCAAACTTCTGATTGAGATGAGGTCTAAAACAAATTTTTAGCCTTTGTCGAAAGCTTTCTAATGGTATGTCGCAGGCCACCTGCACGTAAGGAAATTGGGTCAAATCATGACTTTTAGTGGTTGGGAGTCAAACTACCAATTTGACTCCCGACTTTTCTTTTGGCCATAACTTGTGTTTCAGATGTCCAAATGGGTCATGAAAGCCCATTTTAGATATCTATGTTTCAATAGCTTTTCAATGGTATAAAGAATTTCTTGAGTCATTGGGTTTTGACCCTTGCAATCGCTATCTGAACATTCGGGAGTCCATCAAGACTCTAACTCCCAAAGTGGAAGTTCCTTTGGGAGTGTGAAGGTTCATTCCCTCACACTTTCCTTCACTCCTAGGCTTCCTTCTTGGCCTACAACCTTGCAAGCCCTTGCCTTGGTCGCAAGCCCAAGGCTAAGGTTGCGATAGATTAGGTTATTACATGTTAAATTCCCCAAAAATTTTGGTGGCTAAAAGGACTTCAAACATTCCACAACAAATTCAAGTGGTTTGTTTTGAACGTTAAAACGGACACATATATGTGTAAGAAGGACCTTGAAATGAAGATTTGTTTTGTCGAATCAATGCAACTACAAGCACTTAGGGAGTGGGTTGGAGATAACAAACAAATGTGGCATGTATTATGGTTAGGAAGCCCATTCGAAAATAGAACCTTAGTTTTAAAATCGTTGAAGTAGGCGATGATGGTTAAAAAAAACCTTGATTTGCAACATGTGTTTGTAGTGTCCCGTAAGTCTTTAGTATTATTTTTCGAGTTCATGACTCTTTGTATTTGGCTTGTCCTCCCCAAGGAGATGTCATCCCCAAAGTACAACATCCCCAAGGAGATGTCGTCCCCAAGGAAAGAGACTTCTTGCCCAGGGATAAAAATACGTCTTCCCTAGGGAAAATAAATTCCCTCCTTGGGGAGAGGTTCTCCTCAAGGACATGCCGATTGTGATGTGAACAAATTCATTATCCTTACGGACATTTCATGATTAGTTATATGCTTTCCTTCGCAACATGTCCTTGCCCGAGGAGTTGTAGAGATGGAGATGCGCTCCTCGGCGAGCTCCCCTTGAGGGTTAAAGTTGAATGGGTTGATGAATTAAACCAAGTGTTTAGAATGTGTATATTTCAACACTACCCACAACCATGTATTGTGGGAGCAAATGAATCTTGTTATGGCAACCATGATAACACTATCAAATTATCATCTTGAAATGGTTTTTGTTCCCCTTTCAAATGCAACATCGATGTTTATATAATGGCCTAGGTAGCAATTGATGACAAGTGGGCCCAAAGGTCCCAATGTGTATAGTTTGTTAGAAGCAGACCTCGAGGAGTTGGATGGTTGGGGAATCCAGAAAAGGCACAAAAGCCCAAGGGTCATGGACTATCAATGTGACCCAGATAAAATGCAAGTTTATCCAAGTCAAAAGGGTTGGGGATCTTGTCCAACCTCATTTGCCCTAACCATGCAGGACCATGAAATCAACACTCGTCATACAAAGCCAAGTCGGATTCTTGTAGGCAAGATGATGCCCTCGACATTAAAATGGGCTACACTAACCATGAAGATATTGTCAAAGCAATTTTTGTCGAAAATGACATCACTTTTGTTGTTGAGGTCGAGAGGAATGTACCAACTAAGGCTATCAATACATGCTCGCTTTCAAGCCCATTTAAGGAGGTGGGAACTCTCCATGTGAATATGTTAGACTTGTGCGTTAACACCAAAAAAATTCCCGAGGGTGAGATGCTCGAGGAGAAGGATGGGGCCTCACAAGTGTTTGGGGAGACAAAAAAGGTTGGGGAGCTAGTGGTGCATAGGGAGGTAGATTAGGCCTAGGAAAAGGCCGAAAAGGTTGAAAAGGCCAAGGAGATGGTGGTTCCCAAGGACACAAGTTGGGCCGAGGAGACTAGGAGGTTAGGGAGACGATCTGGTGCCCGAGGACACCAGTCAAGCTGGGGAGAAGGCTAAGGAGCTTGAAAAGGCTAAAAAAACAATGTTGTTGGGGGCATGCATCGGGCTAGGAAAAAAGTTAGGGAGGTTGAGAAAACCAAAGAAAATGTTAAGTAGGCCAACCAGAGGGGGCATATTGTTGGCGAAGAGGTTGTTAGGCAAAAAACCCACGAGGCCCCAAGTGGGGAGAAAGTGGTTGATGCTAATGCTTCTTTTGGTATAATCGAGGGAACTGGGGATTTTCAACATTTTATGCAAACCACTCCATAACCTTTGTTCTGGGGGAGTTTAGTCAAGGACATCTCTGCAGCTAGGTTAACATAGATACCACAAAATGTTGGTTTTTCCATTGTCCCCACATTGATGCCACACAAATTTATGGGCCCGGTGTTCAACACATACCAACAAAAGTATTGAACCTTACCATCCCTATGACATGGAAACCAAACCAAGATGGCCCATCTATTATAAAAGCTATCAATTGCAAGTCCAAAGCTCCAAGTGTTGCTACACCCCAATAACAGGTTTTACGAATGACTACAACCTTGACGTTGCCATCTAGGAAGTTGCCACCCTTTCAACCTCCTAATTTGTGGCGGGATGGAAAGATTTAACAAAGGATTGCAAATGATGGTGAAAGGGTTGACAAGTTACAAGCGCTTGAAAGAACCAAGTTTATTCCGAAGCAACTTGCATCCTTGAAGGTAGAACTTGAATCTAGGAAGAGATGGTGGTCAATTCAAGGCCACTTGAAGGTCTCCAAGGACCCAAAAGGAAAGAAAGGGACATGACATGAACCATACATGAAAATAAACCACTAGGGGCCTACTCCCGTTGTTGAGGAAATAATGTAGAGCCTTGAGGTGAAAAAAACCCTGCTAATTTTGCAATTTCAATCGCAAAAATCCAAGTAACTAGCCCATCTAGTTTTTTAGTATTGAACTTCTGATTTTCATTAAAAATTTTTGGGGACTTATGGTTTCAACTCCCCAATGCACTAAATTGCGTAGTTGGCCAAGGATGTCGCAACCCCACTTTGGCCCCACTTTGGCCAAGTGTGGGGGTGAAGCCCAACACTTGGGAAAAGTTGGAGGTTGGGAGTCTTCCGGGACTCCCGAATGTTCAGAGCTCGACAGAAAGGGGCAAAACACCTCGCATTGGGGTGTTCCTGGTGTCATTGGAAAGGTCTTGAAACGTAGATATCGAAAATGCCCTCGCATTGGCAATTCGGACATCTGCAGCCCAAGTTATGGGCAAAAGAAGGGCCGGGAGTCAAACTGACAATTTGACTCCCG
>Ga0116227_10001807_pt1 | contig 48537 bp, 36 predicted proteins | sample S1TSphgellanicum_FD_89693 | JGI IMG/M metagenome (GOLD analysis project Ga0116227, IMG submission 89693) | Host-associated microbial communities from peat moss isolated from Minnesota, USA - S1T2_Fb - Sphagnum magellanicum MG | ecosystem: Host-associated > Plants > Peat moss > Unclassified... | reverse complement strand
TTGCATTTTTTTTTCCCTATGTTTTTTTTTTTTTTGTTTTCTACTTGAGAAGAAGAAGAAGCCATCGTCTTCTTCTTTCACATTTTTGTTTCCTACCTACCTCCCCCTCCTCTCTTTTTATGTGCTATTGTTGCAATGAAGAAGGCAATAGCAACTTGTTGCCATTGCCTTCTTTTTTAGTGGTGTTGCAATGAAGAAGGCAACTTGCTAACATTGCCTTCTTCTTTGTGTTTGAGAAGAAAAAAAAGACGGCAATGCAACTACCATCGCCTTCTTCATGGAAGGGTGTTGTAGAAAAGAAAAAAGCGATGGCAGCTGACGTTGCCTTCTTCTTGGGGGGGTGTTACAGAAAAGAAAAAGGTGACGACAACAACTACTGCTATTGCCTTTTTCTGGAGGGGTGTTGCAAAGAAGAAGAAGGCGACGACAACTACCATTGCCTTCTTCTTAGGGGGGTTTTATAGAAAAGAAGAAGGTGATGGCAACAATTGTTATTATCGACTTCTTTTGGGGGGTGTGTTGTAGAAAAGAAAAAAGCAACAACAATAGTTGTTGTCGTCGCTTTCTTTTGGGGGGGTGTTGTAGAGCGAAAGAAAGCGATGACAGCAGCTACTGTTATCCCTTTCTTCTTTACCTTCTTATGTGGTGGTGTTACAGTGACGAAGGTTGTGTTGCCTTCTTCTCTGTGTTTGAAAAGAAAAAAATGACAACAGCTTCCATCACCTTTTTCGATGGCTTTGTTACAAAAAAAGGCGACACTAATTGCCGTAGCCTTTTTCAATGGTTTTACTCCGAAGAAGGTGATTGCAACAATGTCATCACTTTCTTTTATGGTGGTGGTGGTGGTGTTGTGAAAAAGGCGATGGTAGCAAGCTACTACCTTCTTTCTTTCTTTTTTTTTTCTTATTTTCTGGTCCTTTTGGTCTAGTTCATTAAAATTGAAAATTAACACTGAAATGGTGGTTTTTTTTAATGTTGAAAGTTGTAATGGCTAGAGGAAGGAGACTAAAGAAAGCTAGTGATTTGGAAGTTCAAAAGCAAAATGTTGCTTCATCAAAACAAAAACTTCAGAAGCAAAATGTTATTTCATCATAATCAACATTTAAAGAACGAAATGTTATTCCATCAAAATTGACACCTAAGGAGCAAAATGTTCCTCCATTAGAATTGAGAATTGATGAATCAAGCAATTTATGTGGCGTAGAGTTGACAATGGTGACAATTTGCAATTCAAATGATGAGATCACCCATAATGTAGATTGGGAATTTCCATCAAGAAATGGTGGGTTAGATTATCTTAGAATTTACATACATTAAATTAAATGCAAATTAAAAAATTGTACAAGTTTTTTTTAATTTAATTATATTCGCAACTTCCATCATTTGATGGAAATGGCAAGATTTTTTTTGTCAAAATTTTTTTATTGCAATACTTCAAAACATGTAAAGTTTGTAAGAGTTACATCTGATTATGTGATTTTATGTTTTGCAATACCTACATTTTGTTTTTTGAACTTTTTATTTGTAAGGTTTTAGGGTTAAGATTTTTTTATTACAAAATAATGACTTACTTTTTTATATTTTTTGGTTTAGGTTCGGAACTTGAAATCGACCAGGCCTCTTGGCCATCGACACCCCCTTGTCCACCTAATCTAGGTTGGGTCGAAATGGAAGTGTAAAGTTGGCACTTGCATTATCGCATTTGTGCCAAATGATTGTTGACCAAACATTTGAAGGAGGTGCATAACTTGGTGGAAGAAAAGGTTAAACCTGAGAGGCCTTCAACTTCTATAGGAGGTCTTCGACATCAAGACCATGCTAAAATGAATGTTTACATCTTGGGGGATGCCATGGCTATGCAAAGGCGGAATGGTCAAAAGGCTACTAGTCATGCTCGTGCGAAATTACAACGCGAATGGAATAAGTTTCTAATTATTACAGAACAATGTCCACCATTACCAAAACTAACTTTGGTTAAATTAGCTTCAGAGCAACTGTTGCAAGTGTTGGGTCTTAATGCCTAGGGCATGAGAAGCGTGCCTTGAGATGCAACATCACGAATGGAGAAGGATGAAGATTTACAAAAGATGACTTAATCCACCCCTTTTACATATGCATAATGATTGAAGATGGCATGAGATGTAATAAATTTGGATCGAAAGTCCACTAAAGTAACTTGGACAAAATAGTCAACAAATGTATTGGATTTCCATGAATCTAGAATGATTCATGGAAGGTAATAAACAATAATAATCAATGTTTGTTATTTTTTTATAATTTTGTTTCATCAAAGGTGTGTTATGGTTTAATTTGGTGGTTTTTAAATGTTTATAAGGTTTAGGGCATGACAAAGGAAAAGTTTGTTGCAAATGCAGTTCAAGTTGAAATGCAATTTCGCCATTTGCACATTATTCATCATATAGCAAAGGCTACAAATGTAGTAGTTGTTTACCAAGCTAAACATAGGATTGTAGATAATGATATGGTTTAAGGTTTCCATTTTATATAATTAATTAGGTTTTTTCAGCCCTTTTATATTTTGGACTACCCAATTTTTAAACTTTGGTCCTTTGATATATTATAGAGAACCTTTTTTTGTCATTGGGTTCTTTAGTAATTTTTTATCCACCCATTTTTGTACATCTTTTATTAATATAATATTTTCTTCTAGTCACATTTGTTTGATGGGTATATGGTTAATCATATATTTTTTCTTTCTCATTATCTTCTTAGTACTTTAGATGTAAGAATCAAATCTTAAATAGGCCAATATGAATAGGTAACATTAATTTATCTAGGGTTTACAAAGATCAAAATGAACATTGTGCAATACCTACATCATTTTCTATTTTAAACTCCATAAAGCAATTTTCAAATATGCAATACCCACATATAGGTCCCATAATAGATGTTGATTTTTTATATTCATTATAATACCCGCATATAGGTCCCATAATAGATGTTGATTTTTTATATTCATTGCAATACCCGCATATAGGTCCCATAATAGTCGTTTGTTTTTACATTCATTGCAATACCTCCACTTTTGTCGTAAAATTAATTCAAAATTATAATTACTGTAGGTATATAAATAGACATATTTTGCATACCCAACCACTTATTAATTATTATGAAATGACTTACATGCGGGTATTGCATTAGGGTTGGGTCTTCACATAAGGTTTGCCTCAATCATCTATGGATTATTTTAGAATGAACTTGCATGCAAATATTGCATCTAGGCCTTTGGTTTTCATTCAAAGGCGCACCCAAACTACACATTGGGTATTCAAAATGACCTTACATGTGGTTATTGCATTTAAGGTAACCCTTTCACTACATGTTAACCCTAAATCACCTATGGGTTATTTTGAAATGAATTTGAATATGGCTATTGCATTCAGGGTTGGGGTTTCATATAATTTTGCAATATCCACACACGTACCTACTTTCACCAATTAAAAATTTAGCTTTAATTTTTTTAATAATTAAATAAAACTTGTAACAAAACACAAAAAAAGGTATGTGTCTTACCATTTGCTAATATCTCCAAGCTGATTGCTTTCACTTTTTTTTAAATATATATATTACACTATTTTGCATATAAAATTCCCCCTAAAATGCACCCTAGATTTATTTTAATCATTATAGACTTGTAAAAAAAAAAAATTAATTTATGTGTCTCAAACTCTAAACTTGAATCATAATCCAATAATATATACTTGTAACAATTATATAAAAAATGTGCTTTCTTTTTAATAAATTTTTTTAATTCAAATTTTCAAGTTTTTTTAAACCTTAAACCCTATATAACTAGTATGTTTACTTAGTAAGTTCAACCACCTTGAATACCTACCTGGACCATTTAAGATATTAACCTAAAAGGCCTACACTAACTTGATCACAATTGTCATTGTACTATTTCTTCCACAAACAATACAACCTCTTTTTAATTTCAATGAAACAAAGTAAGAATCATGGAACTCCTAATCAATAACCCCAACCTTTATACACACCTTTGTTAACATACTATTTTGAAATTAGTTAATTATTTTAGAATGACCTAGCATGCGAGTATTGCATTTAGGGTAGGATCTTCATTTAAAAAGGCCTAAACCCCATATGTGTTATTTCGGAATGGCCTTGAATGCGAATATTGCATATAAGGTTAAGTTATTTCAAAATGACCTTGCATGTGGGTATTGTGTTTAGGGTTAGGTTTTCAATTAAAGGTATCCAAACCATCTAAATGGGTTATTTTGAAGTGACCATGCATGTGGGTATTATATTGAAAGTTGATTCTTCATTTAATCTTGTAATACCCGCACTTATACTTACCTTTATCAATTGGAATTTTGGGGCTTCATTATAATACCTGCACTCGTACTTACCTCTACCAACTAGAATTTTGGGGTTTTGTTGTAATACCTGCACTTGTACTTACCTCTACCAACTAGAATTTTAGGGTTTTGTTGCAATACCTGCATTCATACTGACTTCTGCCAACTGGATTTTGGGGCTTCATTGCAATACCTGCACTCGTATTTACCTCTACCAACTAGAATTTTGGGGCTTCGTTGCAATACCTGCACTCATACTTACCTTACCAACTAGAATTTTGGGGCTTAATTGTAATACTTGCACTTGTACTTACTTCTACCAATTGGGATTTTGGGGCTTAGTTATAATACATGCATTTAACACTAATATTATCACTATCCTTGTGTTTTTGTATTTCAAAATTTTTGTGTTTATTACTTGGAAACAATAATAACCTTTGTGGCATATTAGACTTCATATGTGTGTTGAATACATGATGTTCAAAGAATTTGGGCCATGGTTTCCTCCATACAAAATTGATTCCAAAACAAAAATTTTAGTGCCAATGGCAACAATCTTGATTAGTAATTGAAACATTTATTCATGACATCATTTAATACGTACATTTGTGTGATTGAGCATTGTTTAATGTCAATCTTTGAGCCGTTTGACATTATTTCCTAATCCATCTTTTACGTGGTGTAAAACTGCATTTGCCTTTGTGAGGCATATGTTATGAATATTACATGTTAATGTTCTCATGTGTGAGGTGGCATGTTCACAAAAGTGTCACATCACGTTCTTTACATTCATTTGTGATCTCTTGCATTGTAGTGACCAATTGTGCAAGAGCCCTTTCCATTGGGGTTGATGAATTTATTATGTCATTAGACCTTACGATGGCACCCATATGGAGATCACTTTGCTCCATGTTCATGAGCCTATCAAATTCCATGATCCCATCATCACCTTCAAAATGTTTATCTTCATCATCATCATTGGACTCCATATCATCTGGAATATGTCGTGGGTTCGCAAACATGTGACCCAACCTTCCATAATGTGATCCATACCACGTTCCACAATAATGAATGATATCCTTTTGAGAAATGTTTGTGCATGTGAAAATGACCACAATTTGGTGCTTACACATGTTCTCTCAAAATGCCCATTCACATGTGCAACAAAATATTTCGATGAATGGGAATTTCACTACAGAAATAACATTGGGAAGGCGTTGGCACCATTCACCCCAAGCTCCATCACTTGCAAGGTTTGGTTGATACACATGGGTGAGTGGAATAAGGGCTACCTTTTCCACACTCCATGTAATAATGACCTCCATAACCTTGTTTTTTATGAAACCTTTTTTTTTCATTTCCAATCTATGCATGTAATGGCGTGCAATGGTTGTTGTTAATCACCACACCAACCAATCAATCCTACACCCTCTAAAATTTTTGGTGTCAAGAATAAACCAACATTTCAACGCACCATGATATGATTCAATGCTTGTTTGGGTGTCTTGGTTGGAATGGGGCACTCTTTGAACACCCACCATCCATAATTCTACAAACATAAACAAAATGCACAAGGATGAATAACATTATTACAAAAGAATTTTGAATATTCAACCATGATGAATATTATCACTTACCAAATTGATGGTAATAAGTTTAAAAGTAATTTGTCCACGCATCACTAGGCCTATGTTTGTGAAGGCTTTCTTTCATAGCACCCTCCCACGCTCTTTGAAGTCATCAATTGTTCCTCCATGATTGATGGACATGTACATTACATCATGAAGGTTTTAGGAAGATTCCACCTCGCACCTCCACATCTTTGATTTTTTTTTGTACCACATAAGTGTCATGCTTTGTGAACATGCCAACACAAAGGTAGATGGGAACCTTGTCCATACCCCATACAACCTTAATAAGGACACATATGGAATAAAATCACTATGAGTGGATGGGGTTAGTACAACATAAAATGCATTTGATGTAATCAAAAAATTTATGAAAGATGTTAAAAAACATCTAAGGAAATAAACACAAAGTAGGTACTGGGTATAGAACTAACCATAACGCCTTCAATTCTTAAAATGCATCATCAACGAGAATACATGATGTTTCCAATGTGGCATGTGTGATAACATCTTATCTTTTAATGGTTTCAACCATTCGATCAAATCTTCCATTGTTTGCCTACTTATAATGATCTAGGCTAAAGGGACACCCGTGCGATGATCATCAAACCCCATCAAGGTGAATAGATGGAATTTCTTGTCATTTGTGTCAAATGTGGCATCCATAAAAATGGCACCATTGTGACCATATGATAGCATGGACTCACATTGAGTTGGTGTTTGAATACCTATGGTGAATGGGACTTGAATCTTGTTGATTTCACCAACATTTTGGAAAAAGAACACATCTTCTGGATGTTGAAAAGCCCAAGATTGAATTGAAATTGCAGGGTTGGTGTGTAAATGCAAACTCCCTTTCTTATGTTTTTGATCCAAATATGTAATGTTTTGAAGCCGAATGAAATCATCTCGTGTCATGTTTTGACCCACATTCACACGTTCCCACCAAATTGCTTTATGTTTTTCATATATTTGTTTGGTCGTGTAACCTAAGTTTAGTTGGGCCCATATATGGTCTTTCAATTTTTATGACATGCGTGGAGCATAACAAAACATACAAGAAATGGATTCCAAATCATGCTCACCATGTGCGAATGACCCATCAGTTTGTGTATGGGCCTTATGATAAATCATGATCTCAGCCACATCAGGTCGTGTGTATAGACGTTTAATTGAAAATGATGTTAGGCATCCTCATTTAATAGATTGAAGTGGGTTGAGTTTTCTTGATAGTCTTCTGGTCCATATCAACATTAATACTTAGACCAAAAAACTTTCAAGACGTAAATGATTACATCTTTGGTATATGAATTTAAGAAATTAAAAAGGTTAATGCCATAAATGTTTACCACATAAGCCCGAGGTGATTTTTGATAGTTGGTTGCTTGACATTCGTTTGGCTTGGAAAGTTTTTGTAAACATTCCATTTCACAAGGGTGTTCGTATCCCCTCATTCACCTTCCAAGAATTCCAAAATGCGAGCATGTGGAACATAAGCAAATTGAATGGTCACTTTATTTTGCCTTCCATGGTGTATCCCGGACCTTCACACGAAGTCCTTGTTTGAGAAAAGGGACTTGGTGGGGTTTTGGACATGAATGGAATGGGATTTTGGAACCCTTCCTATGATTGAAGGAAGTAGGACAAATTCCTACACCAAGAAAATTCATAATTCTATAAACATTCATTATTGAACAAAAACCCAAAATGCATTACATACATGGCTCCCTTAAAATCAATGTTGTGACTTGGAATTCTCATTACAATACCCATATTATGATATAAAATACCTACTATTCCAATGTACATCATGTACAATACTTGCATTATGAACCCATATGCTAAAACAAACTTTGGCAATACCCACATTGAGTTATTAAACCTTCCATCATTGAAAATGTTCACATATGCAATATCCGGATTGTACCTTAAACCCATAATGTCTGAAAATCCCATGTAGCAATACCCACATAATGAAAATTAATGCGCACTGTTTGAGAGATGCAAAATGCAATACCTGCCTTAGGCCATAAAACCCATGTTGGTTGTGAGAAGTAAATGCATTATTCACATATGGGTATGAAAAAATCAAATTACAAAAAGATAATGAATATGAAATATCCATGTAAAGGTATAAAACCTTTATTTATGGTTGTATACTTAATGAAACTTAACACCCATTCTATATCCAATAATTAGGAAATGAAAAGAGGTTGAATTGTGAAAATATAAACACAAAACAAAAGAAATAACAAGAGACAAATGCATATTTTTAGGAATAAAAGATGACAACATTCTACCAAAGTTTATAATCCCAATTGAAAACGCAACCCTAAACAATCATAACTTGTACAAAAGTGGGTTAGAAAATATTGAACTCTAACAACAATGGAACATATGGAAACAAAGGAAATTCATAATCGTTTTAAATAAGTGATAAAATCAAAAACCAATACAATGAGCAAAGTTTAAAGTATGAACCTTAAGCCCTAAAATATATGAACCGAATTCCTATATATTAAATCATAAAGCATAACCCTAAAAATCAAAATGATATTTTGCCATAAGCCCTATTACAACCCTAACTGTACAAACCCTAACAAAAAAAAATCATAATGATATATGCCCTAAACCCAAAAAATTATACAAATTATACAAATTATATAATGCAAAACAAACTAATTTAAAAGAAGATAGGAAAAAATTTAGAAACCAAAATTTAAAGGTTTTAAACTATAAATATTTATTGATGGAAATAAAATACCATAATCTTCAAAAATAACAAATAAATTTCGTACAAAACCAAAAAAAATAAAAATGTCTTTTACTTTTGTGTGATTTTTCCAACCTATTTTTTCCACTTTCTTTGAAGAAGATATAGAATGACACTGTATTACTTCACATATGTGTAAACCTTAAAAATTTCCCCCCAAATTTAACCTACTTTAGGTTAACTACTATACATTTGTGAAAAACTTACAAATTAATTTGTGTCCCAACCCTAAACTTAAACCATAATCCAATAATACATACTTATAATAATTACATGAAAAGATGTATTATAATGTCCATTCAATAATAAATTAGATAAACAAAATTTAGTAAAATATGCATTAACTAAACCAAAATAGCTACAATTATGACATTGTTTCCATTATAAGTTGTTTGTAATACTTACACATGGGGACCTATGTTCATCATCCATGAACTAAAACGAACATTAATAAATTGATAGGTAGGATTAGGGGGGGGGTGGATTTGGAAAAAGTGAGTAGGTAGTTAATTAGGTATTTGGCTATGTAAAAAATGTAGATAGGTAGGTAAGCATAACGAATAGGTAGGAAGGTGGGTGCATAGGTAGGTAAGTAGGTATATAGGTAGGTAGTTGGGTTAGTAGGCAGGTTAATAAGTAGAAAGGAAGTTCAAGGAGCAAGGTAGATAGGTATTAGGGTAGGTCGGCATGTAAGTAAACAAATTAGTAGGTAGGAAGAAAGTTACACTAGCAAGGTAGTTAGGTAAATAGGCAAGTTAGTACATAAAAAACAAATTACCTCATGCAGGTGACTAGGTTTATAAAGTACTTATGTCAATAGGGTGGTTGTTTATGTAGGGTAGCTAAGTCAGTAGGGTAGTAGCTAGTATAGTGGTTAAGTTAGTATGGTATGCAATTAATAGGGTAGTTATGTTAGTAGGGGATAATAAATAAGGTACCAAGGTTGGTGCAATACTTATGAGGGTCGGAAGGTGAGTACGGTAGCTATGTGTGAGGTTAGGTCTAGGGGAAAAAACGGCCAAGAACCAAAAAATAAAATAAAAATACAATGGTCAGTAACAAAAAGAAATGGATTATGATGAACCCCATCTGGTGCCAAATGAAAAAACACAACCCATCCAGTGGACAAAACAACCAATTAGTGCATTGGTGGCTATTGGTTCATTTTGGCCTTTTTTGATACCCGTCATATTTAGTTTTCACAAAATAATTTCACAAAAGATTCTGGTTTTCACAATGTCGTTTCTCATCAATTTGAGAATAATCGGTTCTCATTTGGCGATTTTCACAAATATGTTATTAGTTTACTTTTTTTCAAATAAAAAATATTTTATTTTATTTTTTTTATTTATTTAAAAATCAAAAGTATTGTTACAAAAACATTTCTATGAAAAATCAACAATTTATTTGTATAATTCTCATACTTCAACAATTTCATCCCTTTCAAAATGAACTTGAAATTCTTCTAACTCCTTTTCTAAATTTATATCTCTTTTTTAAAAAATTATTAAGTTAGATTGAGATTCACATTTTATTCTAAAATCAATAAGTAAATTTTTGTTGACAAATATCAATTTTTCTAAATAAGTATTCCACTCAATAAAAAAATAAATTTTATTCCAATTTCTGGTCCAAGGATGCTCAAAATCTAGTTAGCTAAAAAATCAACAATAGGGAACATTGTTCCATGTTTTTTTCATCATTGAAGAAGACATTTGATATTTTTAGCATCCAATTGGTACCATTTAAAAATTAGTAAACTCCTTTTTAACAACCTCTTGTACTTGTAATTTGCTCAAAAATGTCCAAACTGCAATCCTAATAAAAAATATCTTGGTTAGCATAATTTTTAACTGACCTTATCAATTAATGGAAATAGTCATGACATTTGACCAACATATGATATAAAGATTTCCTGTCATATTTTTCAACAAAATTAACATCTTTCCCCCATCAAACAAATGAAGATATTATACAAATGTTTTTAAACTTAAGGTCTAGCATTAAAAAATCATATTTTGTTAACAAAGAAAGGAAAGAACTCAACACACCACAAACCTCCCTTTAAATGTTAAAAGCCATCAAAACCAATTCATTAGCAACAATTGAATTATCATCCATTAAGGTTTCAAATGAAAGAAACAACTTGATTTTCTTCCTTAAGTCTTAAACTCATAAAAATTGCAAAGTGTAATCCATCACTAAGTAGCCAATTGGTTAAAAAGACAATGTGTAGAGATAACTAAAGAAAGACAATCCACAATACTTTCATAAATCTACCAAATCAAAGGTGGAGGCCCTCAACCGGTAACCCTCATTGTAGTCTCTTTGTTATAACAAAAAACAATTTCAAAATGAAATTATAATGCCTCTTGAAACATAATAATGTTACTAACAAACCTACAAAACAAAACAAAACAAAAATAATGATTAATATTGTCATTCAATTGAAATGGGTCCAACCATGTTATAAGGAGCCACACTTGACCCCTTAGACCATTTTTTTTAGTTGTTTTTTAAAAGAATATTTTAAGAATATTTTAATACATCTTTTTTTTTTAAATTAAAAAATTAAAAATTATTTTTATACTATTATGTTAAGGTGTAAATTAAAAACATATCCCAATATATGTCATAATTTAATTTTTTTCAAATTGTGTTTTTAGTTTCAAAATTGTTTTTAAACAATGGTTACAAGACTTCTTTAAATGTGTAAATTGGGTTTTTTTACTCATTAAATTGATTTAAATTTTTTATGATGTGCACATAATGTATTCATAATATTATTATTTTTGTTATTTATAAAAAAAATTTACAATCGACAATTCAAAGAATTAAACAATGGTTATAATTACTAGTGGTACATGTTAGTATGATTGCTCCCAAATGTTATTAAAAAAAAACCTAAACTCATACTCAAAATTAAAAGACTACTTAATTTTCACTGGAATGTTCAATTTTCATCGCCGAATTCTAGTTTCAACACAAGCCGTATTCCATTCCTATCTTCCCTTCCCAGAATTCTTAGGCCAAGTGATGCATTTTTGCAAATTTGATTGAGCAAACTTAATGGAAACATATTCGAAATTTTTGCAAATGTTTTCCTCTGTTGTGTCATATTGACATGCCTTTGAAAAAACATGCCCAATACAAGTTCCCTAAAAGCTTTCTTCCAACCCAAGAAATTCACAACTTACAACAAATTCAATGTAGTAATCATGACATTGATATTAAAACCTTCATCTTTTAATAGAAGTAATGAATTTTTCCCTTAAGCCACATTTATCCAACAAATCTATCAAATTTTTAACCAAGGCTTGTCCTATAGTTTCTTTGGCCTCAAACAAGCCAATAGTCACATATTTTGGTTGCCAATCACTCCCCAAAAAATTAATGATTAATGTAAACACATCATAAGCTCCTTTGGAAATCCAAAAATCAAAGTTATTAATTATAAAATGACATTTTACCAATGCAAGAAAAACATACAAGTGACTTGTTTTCTCCACTAGCCCTTGTAATACTTCTTATGTAAATTGTTTTCTAGAGGGAAATTTAGTTTTGCACATAAATATAGAACCAAGTGGTTCAACCAAATACTTTCCACAAACTTAATTGGTAAAATTTTTTTGACAATCAAAAGACGAAGGTCCTGAAGGAATTCTTTTTATGGCACATCCTCCTTTTGAAAAAAATCATTCATAGCGAAAACATTTTAAAATGACCTTCCAAATTTTTATTTTTTTTGTAGGTTGTCTTTTCTCTATTTGCCTCAATGACCTGTTCACTTCCTTTTCAAAAAAATTGAAATAACAATATGTTTTGCATTCACATGTTTTTTAAAAGAAGTTATTCCATTTGTTTTATAACAAGAAATTAATCCTTTTCTTGCTTGTGTTCTTAAATTGTTATAATTACTATATTTTCATGACAAAGTATACGATGCATGATTTGTGTATTTTCAAGATCAATTTCCCCATTATCATTTACACAATAAAAGCCTCAACATAAAGTTGTTCTTCCATGAAGTATTTATAATTTTCTTTAAACATGTAGCTTTTTAAGGTCCATCTTCATTAATTCTTCACTTTCCATTTCTTCAATACTACTTGTTTTAATTGCACACTAGGATTTTCTTCAAATTTGTCTTCCATAATTACATCTTTCATGCATATTTCAATTGTCTCATCATTAAGGCTTATTCTATTTTCATCTTCATAAGACTAATCCATTGACAATTTTCAAAATAATATGTCCAAAGTTAATGGAGAAAATGAAATATTTTATACTAGTAAAACACTCATTTTTTACAATGAGCAAATGAAAATCTATTTATAAACAAAGTAAAAAATTTATAAAAAAAGCAAGTAAGGGTTTAAGAAATGGGCTTTAGGGTTTTAAAAATTAATCAAAAAATCAGTTCTCTTTCTATCTCATCATGATAAAAAAAACGTATTAAGGGAAGGTAATTGTTTAATTGAAATTGAACTTTTTAAGATATTAAAATCTTGCACACAAACAAAACAAAAAAAAACATAAGAAATTTTTTAAAAAAAAACTAGAATAAAAAAATCCAAAAACCATAAAACTAAATAAATAAATAAAACAAAAAAGAAAAAAATGACAAGAAAACAGAGCAAAAATGGGGGAAAAAAAGTCTTCAAAAAATTCTCTTTCTAGAATAAAAAAGGAAAAAAACACAAAACAATTTGTTTCAAAAGTTAATAAAAAAAACTCAAAAGTTCCGGGAAAGAAAAAAAGAAAAACTTTATGCTCCAAGCTTGTTCCAAATTCATTAACTTGCAAAAGTGAAAGAGGGGGGGGGGAGTACTAGCTAAAAGAAGGCAAGCAGCAAGTTGAAACACAAAAGAGTATATAGTGAAGCAACAAGGGGGAGGGAGTGATAATAGTACTTTAGAAGGAGATTGAAACAACAAGATGAGGTGTGAGAAAAAAAAAGGTAGTAAGGCTTAGTGCGAAGGAAGGAATAGGTAGAAATAAACAAAGTGCAAAGGAAGGACAAGGCAAATAGCAAGGTGAAACACAAGGGAGGGAGTAGGTAGCAACAAGGCAAAGTGTATAAGAAAGAATAAGTAGCAGTAGGGTGAAGTGTGAAGGAAGGAACAAGCAACAATAAGACAAAACGACGAAACGTGATTAAGTAGGCATGACACAACAACAATGGGGAAAGGAAGAAAAGAAAGGAAAAGGGAAGGAGAAAAAAGACCTATTAAAAAAGAAAAAATAGGGAGGAAGAACAATATGAAACAAACAAGAATGAACACAAGACATTAGAATTTGAAAGCTTGTAACACAAAGAAAAAACCAATGCAAAAGGAAGAGAAAATGATTCAAGCTCTTTTTTATTTAAGCATTTAGGGTTTAGGGAAAAGAAGGCGACTATTGGAAAGCAATGCCCTTTCTACATCTAACCTTAAACCCTAATTTTGACCAGTAACCTAAAATACACAATACTTTGAAAACCTAACCTTGGTAAAAAGTTTTACTTCACTCAAGTTTCAATATTTAAATTTTTTTCCTTGAGTCAATTCTTATCATTTGATTTTCACACAAGTGAAAATTAGTGATTAGGGTTTTAATAAAGGTATCACTAAAACTGATACCCTAAAAGATGAAAATAAATAACTTAATTTATGGGCTTGACTTTGAATTTTTTAGACTAGGAAAATAATCTTGAACTCATTTGAATAATTTATTTAATTATTTTGAGTTAAACATAATTAGAAGTGAATTATGTGAATTAAATTAAATTTTATAGAAGAAAATTTTAAATAATTGAATGATTTGTTCATATAAAAGTCAATAATTTTAAAAGAATAACATGTGACATAACACGAGAGGTTTTCAATTGTTGAATGGGAATAATAATCTATTCAATCCTCCTTTTAAATATATAATGGGTTATGGGTGAGGTATCAAATTTTTTTTTTTTCATAATTTCATTTTTTTTTGGTTAAGCCTTGGGATAAGCTTTTTTGTGTAACAAATTTATGTCATAGTAAATTTATTTGTTCTTTTTATTATGGAAATGTTCAAAAAAATAAACATACATGTTTTTGATAAGTAATCCCCATAAAACAAAATCCTTTGACACATGTGATGAGCTCCTTAATGGGTATAGCCTACATAATGACCAAGTTTTAGGTGCATGGGTGACCTTAGTTCAAAAATTAATAAATTCCATTTCTTGTATTCTTCATGTGTTTTGTATGGTGTGTGAATGTTGTGTGGGATTTTAATTATGAAAATTATTTATGTGATAATAGGGACAAAATTAATTTTCATAGCTCGAACATTTTTTAGGCTACATGTTCACATTCCAAAATTCATAACTCATTTTTAACTCATTACAATAAGGATGGTCAATTCTAAAAGCATTTGCAATTGCATGAATAACCAATAACAAGTGTTGCCAAGTTCATAATTTGAACATTTGAATAATGTTGAATACAAGTATTAAAAATGAAATGAATACTTATGAGGAGTTCAAGCTAATTCTCATTAAGAAAATCATCAAGTATCAATTTATAATGATATTTGAGTCGATTTTTTGACCCACAAGGTCTCATTGGGGTGAGAACCAATCCCTGAAACCTTACTATTTTATATAAATATCAAAAGAAGGATACCTTGACAAGTTATTTAAATAGAGCGAAGGTACACTTTTCAACTATGTATCCTAGGTTTTCAAAAGAAAAAAAATAGGCTTTTAGGCTTCAAGTAACACCTTCACAATTTTGTTGATTGTTAAACATTAATTCACAAGTTGAACTTGAAACGTTTAATAATTTGAACCATTGAAATTGGTCAACTCCCCTTGTAGTTGGTTGGTTTTTTTTGTTGTGCTATTTAACTTCTCTTATTTCTAGTTGTTTGGTTCCTCTTGTTGTGTTACTCAATTCCTCTTACTGTCAATTAGCTCCTCCTATTATTGGTTGGTAATCCGTCCATTATTGCATTTTTTTTGAGAAGTTTAATAATCCATTAAAAGAAAAATTTCAAAATCACCCAACAAAGAAAAAGCCTACTCTATCTAATGGACAAATTTCAAATTGTAAAAACTCCTTTCAAAAAGGATGATGTGTAACAAATTTATGCAAAACTTAGGCCTTCTAATTATCAAAAATCATTTACCAATCCAATTTGTGGAAATTTTTTAGATGAAGCATCTAACCTAACATTTATGTCCTCAAATAATCTTTCCTGTGAGAAATAATTTTCTCAAGAAGTGTTGCTTAACTTGGTGAAAAAAACAAAACAGAACATGTTTTGCCTAAATTAGCAAAATGCAATACTTCAATTATAACAAGTTTTCAAATTTTATGGATGTTTCAAGGTGCACATGACATTTTTACTTTTGTGATAAAAAATTTGGGGACTAATTAGCAACCAAAACATGTCATTATTAGTTTGTTTGAAACAACAAAAGTTACTTGTTAAGCCTTAGTGTGAAATTTGATGGAATTGTTAGAAAAACATGGGTTGAGGAAAAAGATTTGCTTATGTAAAAGATGAGGGGTAAAATTAAAATGTCATGACAATTTTTTTAAAGTTTATTGTGAGTTGCAATTGTTTGGAGGAAAACTTTCAAGGTTCCTATTTTGGCCATGTTTTTTCTAAGCTAGTCAATATGTGAACATATGAAAAAATGTGTTCGAATCCTCAAGTATGTTTCTATTAAATTTGTTCAATTAGATTTGTTGAAATGTATAACTTGGCTTAAGAAGTCTAATAAAGGTAGATAATAACAAGAAAATGTTTGAAAAGATTATAATATTCATCCAATAAAACTAAACATTTTAGTTAAGACAAAGGGAATTCTTTTCATCAAATTTTTTTTTATAATCATTTTAGATTTTGTATTTGAACATAGATAATTTAGATTTTAAATTTTAAATTTCAGGTTTTAATTTGAACTATAGTTTGAAAATATTAACAATGAATGTTCAACTTTGAAGAAGATTGCAATTTGGATTTTTTTAACATACTTCCAACATCAATGAGCTAATGATAGAGCTTGTGGATAAAGAATTGCAAATTTTCAAAAGATATCAAGTGGACATCAAGGATATCAAATGTTTTTGTAATAGTGGGAAAAACACAAATATATGTTTCTAATTGTTGGTTTTTTGGCTCGTCAAATATTAAACATTGTAGAATCTCAAATTGAACCAAAGAGGCTATTATCCTTAGTTGACATACTAACAAATCTAAAAAGATGTCATTTACAAACGGACAATTTGAAAAAGTTGATATTTGTGAATAAAAATTGGCCTAATGATCTAAGAGTTGGTTGCAAATCACCTTCTAATTTTGTGAAATTAATTTAAAAGGACCTAGAATTAGAAGAAAAATTAGAATACTATGTTCATTTGAAGTAGTGAACATATGAAATTATGGAAGAAATCAAAGTTCACTATTTTTTTTGATAATTTTTAAAAATAAAATTATTTTGTTGAAAATAATTGATGACCAACTTGTGAAAATCACCTTTGATAATTTGATTGGTCTAAGATTTTGAAAATTGGCATTTAGAGAATTGATTAATTTCTTTTTTCAAAATTTTGATATTGTGACTAGTTCTCTTTTGTGGAGATTTTATTTGAAAAATTGATTCAACTTTTAAAATATTATGTGAAAATAAGAAGTGACAATTCTCACAAGAAACTAAGAACCAACTAACATTGGTTTAAACTTAAAAGGTTTAAGTTCTTGTGAACCAAATCTAAACTAACACCTTTTTGGTGGAACCATCAAAAGAATCATATTACAAAATTAACCTTTTGTTAAATTTAAAATTTGAATTAGAACTTTGAAAAAACAACTTTTGTAGCACAAGTTCTTAAAGTAAGTTGAACTTCTTGGAAAAGTTAGCAAGTAACCTGAACTTTATAGGTAAATGTTAATTTTTAATTAATTGTAAAATTTTGTACCTATATAAACCTCAAGTTTAAATTATTATAAAACTTTGTATTTATACAATCTCTAGCATTTGGACTGTGGAATGTGTGTATAGAATTGAATTCAAATGTTGAACTAGGCGTTGAAGTTCTTGAATTGAAAAAAATATGCAAAAATTTCTAAACCAATACAATTTAGAAATTTAAAAAATGGGATCAAACTAGTGATGGGTGGTTCTCACTTTTTCATGAGAATTAGCCATTTCCAGTTCTTACACCATGTTATAGGAATTTGATTAATTTTTTAATATACTTTTTTTTGGGCTGGTGAAGACCAACTAGGGTATCAAGATTTTTAACTTTTCCAAATTCACCCAATTTTCAAATGGGGTGGCTTTTGCATATATATAATAATAGTTGATTTTCAAATCTAATTTTTACAACTCGATTATTACATTTTCCAAAAATAAAATAAAATAAAATAATTAATTAATTAATAATTCAATTTATTAATTATTTTTTTTTAAACTTAAAAGTTATTTAAAATATATGGAAAGTTGTAAAAAATAATTATTCAAAATTTATAACTCCATAATTTTGTCCTTTTCAAAAGCTCTTTCAAACTCCTTTAAATCTATTTCTAAATTAACATCCATTCAATAAAATTTACTAAACTAAAAAAGTATTTACAACCTATCCTAGGATCATTGGGCCAATTTGTTGACAAAGATCAAATTGTCCAAATTTTTTAATTGTAAATGACATCTCCTAAAACTAGTAAAGATTCCATCTAATGGAAATATTATTTTTGTTTCAGTTTGGGATCTAACTATCCCTAAAAGTTTTTTGAACAAAAACCAACTGAAAACATGTTCTCATCTTTTCCCACCATTGTAATGGACACTTGATGTTTTCAACATCCACTTGATAAAACCTAAAAATCAGAAGCTTTTTATTGTCCAATTCCATTGCTAGCTCACTTGTGTTAGTTGTCATTTCAAAGATATCCAAATTGCTATCCTCTTCGACCCTTTGATGAACAACATCCTTTTAGATTCAACCGGTGGATACAAATGATTATGACATTTAAAAAACATAGGAAACCAATTTTTTAATCATATTTTTTAACAATTGTTTTACCTTGTTCACAACCAATAAGTGAGGACATAACACAATTTTTTAAAAACCTAGGGTCCAACATAAAATGAAACATATTATGGGCCTATCTTTTTTCATATTTTTTTAAAGGAAAAAAAAAAATCCTAACCCCAAACAATTTTTTGTTTTATGTTGGAGGCCAAACATAATAACTCATAAACAACATTTCCATCTTCTTCCATTAAGTTGTCAAAGGTTGCAAAATCAATTTTATCCCTAAATTTTAGACTCATGGATATGGCAAAATTTAATGCATTACTTAACAATCAATGACCCCTAGATTAGTTTAAAATATAAGCATGTACAATAAGGCTAAGAAAATCAACAATAATTTGACAAATGTGCTGGCATGTCAAAGGAGGCGGGACTCTTGCACTCATTCTCACATAATTCTGCCTTCTATAACATAGTATAATTGTTTCTTTAAACTACAAAGCTCGTTGAAAAAGGATAATTTTATTAGTAAATTTATAAAAGTAAAAAAAAATGTTAGATTATGCATAATAAGAATTAAAAAAGAATGTGAATAGAAAAAAATCTAGAAAAATAAAAAGTTACCTTGTCTTCATTGGAATATTCAATTTCCTTAAGGGAAGATCTAAATTGACACATGCTTCCTCCCATTCTTGCCTACCCTTTCCAGATTTTTTTGGCCATGTTACGCATTTTTGCAAATCTCCTTGGGCAATTTTGATTGACACATAAATCTTTGCAAACTGTGTCCTCTATTGTATCATATTGACAAAATGCATGACCTAAACAAGTGCCCTGGAATCTTTCTTCCAAACCCAACACATCACAACTTACAATTGATTTTAAAGCTATAATCATAATGTTTATATTAGATCCCTCATCCTTGACATAGGCAATAATTTTCCTCCTTGATGCATAATTGTCCAATAATTTTATCAAGTTTTTGGCCAAGGTTCATCCACTAGTATTTCTTGGCTCAGAAAGACCAAGGGCAATGTGCTTTGGCTGCCAATAAACTTTTAAAAATTTGATCACCAATGCAAAAATATCATGTCCAACTTTTAAAATGCACAAATCAACGCTTATAATTGCAGAATGACATTTTGCTAAAGTTGTTAAAACATACAATTGTTTAGTTTTTTCCACTAATTTGGACAATAATTCTTTAAAAAATCGGTTTTTGGAAAGAACAATTCTTGGACACAAATGCATATTAAACCTTTTCAACCAAGTACTTTCCACAAACTGTAAAGGAAGATGATTTTTGACAATTAAAAGACCCAAGTTTTTCAAAAATTTCTTTTGCTATACATCTATCTTTCTTGAAAAGTTCTTTTCCCAAAAAACAATTGGATTTGGAATTAGAAGAAATATTTCGTCTCTTTTCGGAAAGTTGTCTTTCATCTTCAATTTTCAAAGGACAATGAACTTTTTCTTCAAATTAAAAAAAAATATTACAATGATTTGAATTGAGATTTTTTTTCAATGTTGATATACAATTAGTTGTGTTATATATGATTAACCCTTTCCTAACTTGAATTTTTTAACTTAAATGCAAAATTGGACTATTGTAATAAAAAATACAATGCATGGTTTGAGGTGTTGTTAAGTCATCTTTGCTATTGTTAACACACTAAAATGCCCAACATAATGCATTTTTTGTATTTAGTTTCCAAAATAATCTTTGTGTATGTAGATTAACATTTGTGCAACAGTAACAGTGCAAAGAAAAAGCACCACAATTACAAAGGCACCGGCACAAAACATCACCTTTACAAGCTTTAACACATAGTAGCAACACTAGGGTGGAGCACTAGTGTGAAGTAGCACCAAGCGTAGTAATAGCACCAACACTAAAAAATAGCACCAGTGCAAAGAAGCAACATTAGTGTGAAGAAACAATACCAATGTGTAACAACAACACCTGTGTGAAGAAACAATACCAATGTGTAACAACAACACCTGTGTGAAGGAGCAGCACTAGCACATAGTAGTAGCACCAACACAATGTGAAGCAACAAGCGACGCAAAACAACAAAGCAAAAAAAAACAAGTAAAAACAAACCAACAATCACAAACAAGCAATTAAAACTACACAAGAGATTTTTTAAAAAAAATACCATGACCTCTTTTTATAACTACTATCTTAAAACTAACCCTAAATAACGGCTCTGCATCTTTAGGCGACAACTCCTATTTAGGAACCCTAATCTACCTAAGAACCGAATATAGGTGCTATGAAAGAACCTGTCTGGTTCTCCAAAAAAAATAATTTTGAATAAAAAGAACCGGTTCTCATACATGTGAGAATCTGAAACTCGTTTTCACTTTGATTCTCACATGTAATGGTGCCACCTGATTCTCATTGGGAGAACTGGTCTGAGAATGAGAACCGAGTCCAGAACCAGGTGGGATTGTTTGCCTCACTTGGACAACTTCCAAGAACAATTTTAGTGTCCAAAGTGAACAAGTTTCTCTTAAAAGCAAAGAATTGGAGAAATTTTGACATCTAGTTTAGTTCGTGCTAACTTGACATCCTTTTAATTCTTCCTTTTTTTTTCGTATACCTTTGTACATTTTTTGAATCAGCGGTGTGTGTTTATAAATAAAGTTTTGCAGGGTTTGGATGAAAGAACTGACTAACGCTGGTAGCTAGTTACGTAAGGTGAAAACAAACTTTGTAATATAATAAGTCCATAAGCATGAAACATGGGCCTGGGAACAAATGACAAAGTGCAAAGTGGCTTTCTTCTAATGCCAGTCATTGACTACTAGTAGCAAAGTGATCCAGAATCTTTGGAAGAAGGACCAGAGTTTTCATTGCCACGATCTGATTAGAGTCTTGATTCTTCTTTACTTCCCAAAATTGGCACATTGGAATAGTATAATGAATGAATGACCTCTTTAAAGTTCAAATGGTTCTTTTGTTGCACTATATATCCAGAGATGGTGCCCTATTTGGTGCCCTATATTCTGGGCCCAAACCTAGTATGTCAACTTTGAAGGACATTAAAATAAGCATTCATTTGGGTGGTTCACAAAGTGCCAAAACTTTAGTGCATCATTAAATTCCAATTGATTAATTGCTCTTGCAATGACATTTCTAATCAATTGATTGCTTTCACAATGACATTCCAAAGCGATTGCTTGCACAGTAAGTATTTGTGTGTAGGGTAGCATCATCCAAGGAGTGTGGAGTTCCAGGAGTATCTGCCTATAAGGTAGAGCTGAGGTATGCTTTTACTTCCAGAACTTCCTCACTCCAAAGGCATTAGCAAGTGTAAAAATTGATGCGATTCTATTTTTCAATTTTTTTTTTACATTCAATGGGTACTCGGTGGGTCTACACCAGGTATCACATGAAATTTTTTTAAATAAAAATGATTTGGGCTATTTCATAAAATGGGAACACTCATGCTTGTGGGCATTCCATTTTCTGAAATGCCGTGTGAGATTTTATGCTTTTGTAAGCATTTTTCCAAATATATCACTAAGAGTAATCTTGGAGACTTTACAAGGATATAAATCTCCAAATGGGGTTGGAGCATGGTACTGGAAAGTAGCTTCCTCAGCTCTTTTGATTTTCTAGGGACGGGAATGGCAATGGCAGGCCAAAATAAGGACATGAAGGCAAAATATAGGCAAGCATACTTATCATGAAACTAGGCAGCATGCAAGAAGCTGTAATACTCACATGAAGACACTGAGAGTGGAGTTCTGTATGGTTTCTCAGTCTATTTAAAGAACAAACTTAAAAAATTAGTTTTCCAGAATTAATCAATGTAGAATGTTCCATTTTATGAAGCATTTGATCCTTCAACTATGCTTGTTCACTGCAGTTGTTGTGGTAAGATCACCAGCATATGTAATTTGTATTAAGAAAAGGAATTATATAGGTACCAATATTTTGAAAATATTCAAAACTGAGCTAAAAATGCATGAAAAGATCAGCAAATCTGTGCACATACATTTTCTGTAGGCTACACAGTCCATCTAGTCTCCTGCCAAATGGAAAATGTTTACTTTGTCATTTGGAGACCAGACATACCCAAATTATGCCTATCAGAGTGACAATTTCTTTTGTGACAATTGTTTGCAAAATTGTGACCTCAAAAATTCAAAAAAAGAATATTTTCTCAAAAATTCCCTAGAAACAAATTTCAAACTTTTCCACACAAAAGTTTTTGACGACATTTTCTCACATTTTCACGTAATTTTAAGTGTTGGGGCAGTTCTTTTTACACTTTTGGGGACGGTGTTCTCCAAACCAATCAATTCTAAATCCTTAGACAATTGAAAAAACACGGTAGGTACTTAGGTAGTATGAAGTGGGAGTAGGAGGGTCTACAGGATAGGCGACGGAAGGTTGAATGACTCAGTTATGATTCATTCACAACTGAGGCATAACAAGTTTCTAATGGATGATGCACCAGTGGGTATGCGCTCAATAAAATAGTCATACAAAGTTAGGGTTTAGGGCAATATAGTCATACAAAGTTAGGGTTTAGGGTAGAGGGGGGTTGGCATCCTTGATGCACAAGGTGGCCGACAATTTGATCAAGGTTCTTACAAGGGGCCCTACTCCAATGCCAGAAAAGTGAGACAAATGAGACAAAATGGGTGTACGACATCCACCTCCCCACCCTCTCACCCACAATCTTTAATCAACAAGTCAGGGAGAGCCCACAGCCTAAAGCAGACCCAACACTCATTTTACAAGCACAACAAGAACATACATGACTCATTCACAAACGTATGTATCCCTATCTTCTTGAACCTGGATGGCTTTTGTATACACTAGGAAATGAAACATTTAACCATCTTTGTTTACTTGTACATCATCTCTAGTAGTCACCTCCATCTCCATTCCCTCCCCTCCTCCCTTGAGGTCCAAAATAATATAAAATTGCAACTACTAACCACATGTTATTCTGCCCACTAAGTCTGTGTAGACCTTTGTCTCTATTTGAAGCTTTTACTTTGTCAACATACATATTATTGGGTGAGCTTGGAACTACTTGACAAGACCAACCAAAGCATCAAATGAATGGCGGTATGAAGCACCGAAGAAAAAGCTTAGCTACTTTCAACTTTAATTTTGAGAAAATATGTTAGATAAGAATAACAAGGGGATTGGGTGGGGGAGAGGATCCTCCTCAAAAGGGATCCTCCCCTCCCCCACTTGAGATCAAGTGATATGGGACTTTAATTATTTTTTTGGGTCAGGTCCACTCTTTACTTTCACTATTTGGGTGACCCCCTCCCCCCAATTTAGGTCACCAACCTGAAATTGTCAGGACAGCTAGAGTTTCATATCAGAGAGGGGTCTGAAAAGGAACACTACCAAATGATCCTGAAATCTAGGGTTGTTCCAAAAAGGGATATTTGCCCAGCTTCCACCAACTCCAACCATTTGGACACTTCCTCATCATCTTTACAGCCATGCACACAAACAACAGAATGGGTTTTGTTTTTTTTGTTTTTTTCTCATATTGTTTATGTAATGATCATACAAAGACCATTTTTTTTTTTTAAAATTTAATTGTAAATTTGATCATCACAAAACTCCAAAAAAAATTTAAAAATTCCTATTTTTAAAAAAAAATTGTCAATTGATGAAATTTTTTGCCCCCAAAAAATAAATCATTGCATGCACATTGACTTTTGAAACCTGCTCTTTCTGTAAAGGACCCAACACCATAAGATCATGTGTGTATATTGGAACATAAGAGCAGACCTGATTGACAAGTTGTTGAGAGGATCCCAAAACTAGGCCCACTACCAAAGGACATGGCACTGCTTTCACTTGCTCATCACCGAGTTTGAAATCCAGACTTTCATGATATAAAACAAGGGCCATATCCACCGAGCAAACACCCTTTGAGCAAGTTTACATACTTTTAACTGAATATCCTGGACATAACTTGTTGCAACAATATAATGCAAAAATTGAAGGTCCTTCAGATGAGAGATTTACTAACAATTCTCAATAAAACCCAACATCATTTGTCATGTCTGTTTAAATCTTTGGTGGCAACACTTTTCATTGTTAAGTATTTATCATAATTTTTTATTGGTTTTTGGAATTCAGTTCAATGTGAATATGATTTTAGCTTTTTTATGTTTGGAGGGTTTATCTTCATGGTGTGATTTTTGATTGTCAGTTTCATGTTTTGGTTTGTGTTCATGTTTTCATGTGTGTGCCTTTGTTAATTATGATAGTTCTGAGCATTTATTTTTTAGCACACAACATCATATTCCCTAAATCATCCACCAAAAGAAAGGCTAATAAGAATACAATTGTCTTTTATTCATCCTTTTTCCTTCCCCGATGAAAGAAGCCCAACACAAACTTCATAAAGCACTTGAAGAAAATTTGTAACATATTTGGAGGGCACCTTATACTCATCAATTTCCCTCCTAGAAAATGGGAGGGAGATTATGCCTACTCAATAGTGGGAGGGTTCTTACACTTGTAAGTTGGCAAAATTTCCCTCCCACTATTGAGGTGTAGGCATAATATTCCTCCCATTTCTATGCTTCGTGATCTACTAAGGTTTGGTTCATGATAAATTTTGCTAGGTGCTTCGCGATAGGTAAAGCTCATTGGTGGGGGACATTCCCAAACGCTGGGCTGAATTTGGCTATCACCTTGACCTAGGCCCATTATTTTGAGAATGCCCCCATACTAGGGCTTTACCCTATACATAAACACCTATGAAAACATTTTGTGGTTAGGTAATTATCATTTTTTGTTCCCTATAAGTCATTGAATTTTTTTTCAACAAATTTGTCGTTCTTTCAACAAAGAATTGGGAATTTTTGAAAAAAAGTGATTTCCTAGTTTAAATTTGACTAATCTTGCTAGCTTTTTGGATAAATTGGCCAAATTTTTGATATCACAAAATTGGGGAAAAAACCATGTCACATGTTGTTAAGGTTAGGACCTTTTTTGCTTAATTGATAACAGAAAATAGTATAAATATGTTAGTTTTAGATAGTCAATGCTAATTTTAGATAGCCAATAGATTGGTCACATTTAGCATTTGCCCCAACATCCCAAATATCTAATTTAAATCTGGAGATGACAAATGTTTCCAACTACCAAGCCCTTGTGAATTGATAAAATTTCAAGCTAGAAAATGTAAAGACATGTGTCAAATTTTTCAATGTAATCAGAAGGCACTTTACCTAATGTAATTTTTTCTCTATTGTTTATGGGACATATTATGATTTGAAATTAACCTACCTTATGCTTAGATGCACTTAAAATTGAGATGTTGACAAATTGTTGAAAGCCTAAAAAATGCCAAAGTAACATTGCTGAATTTGTTGAAACTTCTAGATTGGCAAATGTAAAAGACACAATAATTGTTCTATTCATATTTCTTGAAGTGAGAACACATAGAACTTCTTGTGATCACATGAAATTTCAGAAATTCCAATAAGTGTGATTTATTATAATTGGTTTAGGTAGGACAACTTTAGATTTTATAAATAAAGGTGAACACACATTAAGGTGTAATAATTTTAAGCACATATGGAAATTCATAATGGTTTAAATTAACATTACAAAAATAATGTGAAGGCAGGATACTTTGAATGACACAAATCATTATGCAAATTATCATTAGAAATTCATTATAAAAAAAAAATCCAACCATGGTTTATCTTATAGAGAACTTTAATTTGAAATATGAGTTTCTAAATTATTATTTTCACTAAAAAAAGGATTTAATGGGAAAAAATCATAATTTAAAATACATGGAAAAATTGGGTCTTCAAAATCCTCTCAGAAAGTTTTCTCTAATATTAATATTACCACACCATATTATTATTGAATTTTCATTCCATAAAAAACATTATATGAAGATGCATGAAGTTCATATTCATTGATTATGGATTGTTACAAGTTTTTTGATACTTTTTAAAAGCCCATTATGTTATGACAGTTCAAAAACTATTCAAAAAATTCATACAATGTGATATATATATATATATATCATTGTAGTGTTGAGTCCTTTATTAACTTAATCATTTATATTTAATTACATAGTCAATTTCAAATTTCAAAATCTTGCAAAAATTGCTTTATGGCAACAATTAATGTGTTTTCACCCATCATCCTTTGGTCAAATCCAAACTAGAATGTATTTAACCAATTCCTGAAAGGAATGGAAGGTGTCTTTAAGGATCTATAGCTTTTCAATGGTTTTTTTTTCAACATTGTAGTCATGAAAAGATTTTCAATACCCTTTACACCAATTTGCATCTCATTTCTTTTCGATTGAATTAGAATTAAATTCAAAATTTTAAATTAAATTCAAGTTGCATACAATGTCATTCGATACTTTCATTTTAATGGAACTTAATTTTGTTAAAATCATTTCATTTTTTCATCTATTGATAAACACTAGTAGTGCATAGCAACGTGGAGCCCAATAAATTTGTATATAGAAAGGACTTGACAAAAAAAAACATAATATGAAATTCCAAAAACTACCATCTTGAAATAACACAAAGCTTCAAGCCACAACACACTTGACCACTTATCTTGCAATCTCATCATTTTTGAAAAGCACATATAAATCCTAGGTTTCAACATCCTCGTTTTCCATGTCATGATCATCACAAAACAATCAAAAAAAAATATTTTTAAACTATCCCTTGCACAAGTTAGTGAAATACGTGTGCCAAAAGCTAGAAAAGCTTAACTTGATGTGCTGCAAGCTCCGGTGCCTTAAAATCAGTTCAATTCACCACTTGATTATTGAATCTAACCAAAGGATAGGGTATAACTATCTTAGACATAAATGAAATTGGGAATTCTGATTCAGGTCAAGTTCTTCCAAAAAAAATTTTGATTTCAATTCCAATTCTAGTTGTGAAAATCAGATTTGGTTTCAAGTCAAATCAAGTTCTTCCCCCAAAAAACAACATTGATTCTAATTCCAATTCCAAGTCCAATTTGGTTCCCATCAAGTTCTTACTAACCTAGATCAAAACTAATGGTTAGCTATCAATTAACCATTGGTACTAATCACTTTTTGTTTTTTTGCAAAAGTCATTTTTTCAAAAATCTCAGTTATGGTTCCAAATTCACACCTAAATAGATAGGAGAACTTCCTTCTAGGTTGGGTTCTTTAAGAAAATGAAGTCAAACCTCAATTACTAAAAAATTGAAATCTTCAATTCCAATTCAGTTCATATTAACTGAAATTGAAGCCAACAATTCTTACCCACCCAACATTGGTTTTTACTATGATACCAATGTACGCCATGGTTCACCCAGGGTTCACTTACAATACAAAATTTCTACCAATTAAACATGATTCACATCTAATGCTAAGTCCATGGTAAGTTAGTGTTAAATTTTCTTGATTTTGGGGTGCATTCACAATATGTAATGGTAACATGGTTGTTGATGCAACATTCTAATTGACAAGTGATGTTAACTTGGTGTTAACTGTGTATGAGCTAACATTAAATCTAGCCTTTAACTTAGATTTTAGGTTTTTTAATGAATGTTTATGTAAAGCCAGCCTGAAGGATCAAATAACTCAATGTTACATAACATGGAGACGATTTTGAGGATCTAGTACCAGCATCCCAGTTCCCCACTTACTCAAATAAATAAATAAATAGATAGAAAGGGAAGAAAGTGATGGCTCTGATGTTTGAATGGCCATTTTTGTTAAAGCACACCAATAAAGGCTACAACATGTAGCATTGCCCTCACATGTGAATGCGCAAAACTTTTTTGTGTGGTTAACTTTCATGATTATTACCACCAAAATGCCTTTTCTCAAAAAAAAATTTAACGAATATTTTTATGATAGCCTTTTTTTATCACTAATAATTTAATACTTCATTTGAATCATGCTTTATTTGGTAGGCAAGGATATTGTGTTTAGATTCATTATAGTGTATAGTAGCTTAAGGGATTTTGGCCCCTAGGTTATAGGCCGATTTTTATATGAGGATTTTTGAAAGATGATGGTTTGACTTGTGTTGAAACTTGAGATTAGTTATAGAGTTATAATATCTTGAAGGATTTCGGTTTCTTTTAGAGGATGTTTTGAAAATTATATTTTTTGCATGGTGAAATATTGGAGTGTCCATAATTCTTCTTTTTGCCTTAAGATAATTTTTAATATAAATGGCAAGGCCATAGTGTGACACACCTCTTGTTATGTAATGTTTTAAATGACTGCTTAGGATTCCTATTGCCATCTGTGACATCCAAAGGCAAACTAACCATGTAATTCACCTTCTGGAAGTGCACACCATAGCTAGCCCATGCACATTGCACACTTGCCTTGCAAATGGACGGTTGTGCATTATGCTGGGTCTTTATTGTATGTTGTATAGCTACTACCCACTCCAGAGAATCAGCAGTTTTCAGTGAAACAATTGAATATCAAAAGGGTTATTGGGTGGGTTGAGAGCAGTCTTGGGTGGTTCTCTGATTTTGTTAATAAACCCACCTCCAGTTCAGGGTTTAGGGTTTAGGGTTCAGAAAGTCTAGTTCTGATCTTTTTAATTTCCAGAATCTTACAACTTCTTGTTCTGGTTCTTTTAATGTTCTCAGAATCAACTGAACTTCTAGTTCCATGTCTTTCAAAATTTTCAAGAAACTGATGGTTCTCATGAAAGAATCGACGGTTCAGGGTAGGTTCTTTGATCTGATTCTTTGATTTTTGAAGATCACTGCAATCAAAAGTGTATACATATACCCTACCCTTACCCACTGGTTTCAGTAAGTGAGAACCTCCCAACACCAGTTCAGAGTCCATGCTACTCTACCAGCTCTAATTTTTTGAATTTCTTAAATTTTCACAATTTGAAAATAAATTTTCTATAAAGCTCATTGAAATTTGTTTGTAGTACAAACATTTTGAAGTTCAAATTCCTTGACTTTTCTGCTGGTGTAGACCAGGTCTCACAGGCTTGCAAGAGCCACTGGTTGCTGGAAATAGCTGAGGTGCAAGACTGCCAAGGCTACTAATATGACCTATGGCCTGGAGCAAATGATACCCACCCATAACCAGCATCCTTTACATCCATGACCTACCTTCTCAGCATTTGGATGTTAATCACTTCTCATCCATACACAGAATTGACATGGATTACTTTTCCTCCACATGCAGAATGAGCCTGTGACTAACTGACCATGTAATTTCAAGTCTGCACATGCATGCATATCTCAAGTCACAGGCTGACCATGTGTCTTACAAAATATGCAATTTCAAGCACACCAATTGCTATGTAATCTCTCCAATGTTTCCATATGTTCAACAGCAATGCCAAACAAAGTATGGGTTTAAGTCCTATTCCCAAGGACTTGAGCTTCTCATCCTACTGCCCTTGTAAGGTAGGACCTCACCCCAGGAAGTCCCTCGGGAAGAGGAATCCACTTGCATAAAAACCAGTGTTGTATTGGTATATATATGAGTGTTTGATTGGTATCATCAATGGTATGTGCAATTGTATTGCAAAACCAAACTAGATTGATCTTTTACAAGGAGATACTAAGGGGATTATTATGTTTTCCTTGATATATGTTTTTTATATACTTGTTCATTACCATACCCTTTTGGCATGAGTTGTAAAACCTCAATATAAATATCAGTCTAAACCTTAAATCCTTTGATTTTGCTTCGTACAATATGGAGCTTGCACAACATAATGTTTTTGGGAGTCGCAAGGATTTGAAAAGATTGTCATCATTGAAAGACCTTCATTAGGGTTGAATGTTGTTGTCTAGTGACAACATTCATGTGTTCAAATGTCTTCAAGCAACCTTAAGATTTCCAAGATCTAGTGCAGCTATTTGATTTGGCCATTATGGTGCATTGGCAATCATCTCATTGATGCTTTGAAGACCCTAAAAGGTTTGTGCTTTTTACTTTGACCTTTGTGCTTTGTGTTTTTCTATAATCATCAATCTTCACATCACTTTGTTGAACATATCATGCAATGGTGACATTCTATATGTGAATGCTCCTCATTTTGTGGTGGCTTGTGTCCCTATTTTAGGCTTCTCTCATTGTGCTAATGGTTTTGATCATGTTGGCAATTGGGTGAATGTTCATTTTGTGTGAGCAACAAGCTTTTGCATACATTTAATTTAGTTTTCTTGGTTGATTTCACCATCACTCAACACTCGCATGACTATCAACAAATTTTTGGTTAAGGTTTTAAGGATTTTTGTTCACCATTAATGGCACCTTGCACAACCAAACCATTGATAAATTTTGTGCACACTCAAGTCACCATCACATTACAATCACAATGCCTCTTCCCTTGCCATTGACCTATTACAATCCTGCTTAATGCTTCATAAAGTTTTAAACTTTAACCTTATGTTTTGGTTTTTTTACTTGCATATTGGTTGCTTGATTTTCTTTTGTTACATTGAAAGTTATGGAAGACAATGAACTTCACATGTGGGGGATATGGGGATGAGGATGGGGAAATAGGACTTGCAAGTTTGTTTTAGCCTCAATTTGACAAGATTACCAAAGATGACATTGTTATAGAAGACAAAGCTTTTTGGAAGGTTTCATTTGGGATTATAAGGAAAAACTAAAGATTCGTGTTTCCATTCCATTGCTTAGCAGTAATATAGGTACTTTTTGTACTCAATACAACCTACCAAGAAGTTGATGTGAAAGCTATCCAAGTCATGTGATGTTTTTTAATGTGCCATCCCACAAAGCAAACTTTACGTTTCCATAGCACCACCAAATCTCACAAGGGGATTGTGCAATACAACCTTTCTCATGGAATCACATCCATAAATAAATGTGTAGAATGAACATGTTGTTGAAATAAGGAAATAAAAATTTGAAAAGGAAGTAATACCTTAATGTAATACTCTTGGATTGGATTATGATGTACAACTCACATAATTTGTGGGATTTCAAAGATGTCCATTAGGTAGTGGCTAATGAACCTTCATGATTCATGTTTATTCACTTAAGGATAATTTTTTTCAACTACCATTAAACAAATGCACAATTTTAGCATGTTTTTTTCTTGCATTACTCTTCTCACCATTTTTTATTTTGAAAAATACTTTTTAAGTGTTTATTTATGATGTGCAACTCCCACAACCTCAAGGTTGGAATATTGAATTAATATGATTCATTCATTTTTTGGGGGAAAAAATCTTTTCTTTTTTTTGTTTACACTTTGCATTTTTGGCATAATTTTTATGTGTGCATCTATGTGTCATTTTTATTGGATGCACATGCAATAAAAACATTGAGTTTATTGAAACTTGAATTTTTTAATATCTTGGGTTGTGTTAGATTGTTAATGTCTTTCATGTTAAATGTGAATTCTAAATTATATAACCACATTCTAATATATGAATGGGAAAAAATATAAAAATATCTATTACATATTTATACCAACCACTTATTGCATACCAACTAATATATTGTTTACAAAAATACATATTAACATTATTATTGGCATTTGGCATTTCTTGGAATATATAAAGCAGTTTAATGTTTTTTGTAAATCATTATTCATACCCTTTTCATACTTAAAATTTTTGGACCTTACAATATTTGTGTTAGTTTGATATACCTAAAAGGTGATATTAGTACAACATTGATGAATACCTTTACAAAATTAATTCCCCCTATTCAAAATCAATATTTTTAGTATCTATTTTACACAAAACTTTTTATTAAGCTACACACAACTTTTTGCTCAATAAGGGTCTTATGTGGCAAGTGTAACTAGTGGGCCACATCTATGTGTTAGGAATCACCCTTGAAACATATTACAAAAAATTGTAAAGGTATTTTTGAAAAAAATGATCACATAAAATCACTTAAAATTCTTCACAACTATTATACATAAGCACATCAATCCAATACTTAAGGGAAGGTGTTTACCAATATATGTTGTCCAATTATTTGTTTAAATTTGAATATGAATCGAGCAAATAGTACTTGGATATCAATGTATTTATATCATGAATCTATGTTTTTTAGTATCTCCCATTATCCATATCTAATAGAGTTTATTACAAATGTTAGTCAATCTCTATGGATAACCAATAGATATCCTTAACATATGTCCATTCATATCTTTGCTTAGTGGTATTATGTTTTTTGAACATGGATAGGGTTTATACATATCCACTAGAATCAATTATTGGCTATTGGGATATTGTGCCAAAAGTTTGAAAGGACAATTCAAAAGGCTTTTGTTTATTTAGGGTTTAGGGACTTGAGACAATTAAGGAATGCAATGATCACATTCAATGTCATTGTCTTGGCACTCATTAGCTATTCCATCACAAAAAGTCTAACATTCTTGTGTTCTTTTGTTTTACATCATTGTGGAGGTTTCTTGTCCTTTTTTTGCCTTTGTGTTGTTTTGTTGCATAGGTGTGTGGCATGGAATGCAAAGGCTGATTATTGTAATCATCTTGCCCTAGCAATCACCTACTCATCATGTTCCCCTATTGTGCAAATAAAAGGTCTTTTCATCACACTCTTTTATTGTGCATTAGTGCCATCTTTTTTTCCCTTGATGTTGCTTTGTTGTGCAAGTCCACCATGGTGTTTCTCTGATGACCTTTTACAATGCATCACCATCCAACCATATCTTCATCCCCTAGATTTGTTTTGTTGCATAGGTTCTTTTCATGATTTGTTGTTGCACATTGCCTTCATCTTTTCCTACTACTCCAAATTCCAACACATCGTGCTCTTCTACTTTGCAAGTAAAACATCTTCTTGTTGTGTTCTTCTATTATGCATCATTGTGGTCTTGGGTTTTCATTTTTATCTAATTTATTATGATGTCTTTTATTATGCATCATCATAGTGGTCTAATATTCCCTTAATGTTGTTTTGTTTATATAGGTGCGCTATAGAATTTTTCTTGTGATTTGTTGTTGCACATCATTTTTATCTTCTCTTGTTGCTCAGAACTTCAACACTTCGTGCCACTATCATTTTATCATGTTATTCACTACATAGGTAAAACATTTATTGTTGTGTTCTTTTGTTGTGCATCACCATATGTTTTGAGTATTCTTTTTGATTTGGTTTATTGTGGTGTCCTTTTGTTGTGTATCTTTGTGATGATCTTATCTTCCCATTGTGTTATTTTGTTTTTGCAAGTGCACAATGGTGTTCTTTTCATGATTTGTTGATATGCATTGCCTTCATCTCCTCTTACTATTCAAAGTTTCAACTCATCATGTTCTTCTATTACACAAGTAAAACATCTTCCCATCATGCTTTTCTATCGTGCATCACCATGGTCTTATATAAATTGGTTTTGGTTTGGTTTACTGCAATATCTTTTTGTTGCGCATTGTTGTGGTGGTCTCATGTCTTTTCTTCCCCTAATGTTGCTTTGTTTTGCAAATGCATTATGGTGTTCACCTCATGATTTGTTGTTGTGCATCACTTTTGTTTTTTGTAGTTGCTTGGAATTCTAACACCTAAATACCATTGTCTTTTCACAATATAAAACATCTTTTCATAATATTGTTCATTGTCATGATCTTGTGTTGTTCATACATGTGCAAGTCATTATATTTTATAATGTTGAAATAAATGTTTGCATGGTTGAATTTGTTAGTGGGGTTGGAAAATATATCTACACTACTGTCGCAACCCTAGTTTTGGGTTCGCAATCAAGGCAAAAGGGTTACAAGGTTGTGAGCCAAGAGGAAGCCCGGGAATCAAGGCAAAGAGGTCACAAGGGTGCGGGCCAAGAAGAAGCCCAAAAGTCACATCACATAATCCTGGGAGTGTAAAAAAGTATGAGGGAGTATGAGGGAATGAACCCTCAAACTCCCAAGGCAACTCCCACTTTGGGAGATGGAGTCCCGGTGGATTCCTGAAACTTCAAAAAATGATTTCAGGGGCCAAAACTCAATTTCTTGTGCTGTTTTTTCTATCATTGAAAAGCTCTTGGAACGTAGATGTATAAAATGGGCTTTCATTGCTCATTTGGACATCTGAAACACAAGTTATGGCCAAAAGAAGGGTCGGGAGTCAAACTTCCCGACCAGAAAAAGTCAATAATCGACTTGATTTACTTGGCTGCAGAGGGCATGCAACATATTGTTGGAAAGTTCTTGACGAGAGCTACAACTTTGCTTCAAATTGCATTTTGATCCGAGGTCTACTCGCAAAGTTATGGGGTTCCAAAGTCGTAGGAGTCCCAATTGGCGTGATTTCGGGACTCCCATTCGGGAGTCCCGGGAAAGAAAAGCCATTTGGATGTGGGCTCTGTGGCCAGCCATAGAGTATACTATAAGGGGGAAGGTGATGGCTTCCCCCAAGTTCAAGCCATGGTGAGTCTAATATGTCCGTGTTGCCCATGGCTCGTCCTAGCACCAAAGGTGCTCCAACTATGCACTAACCATTTTGTGTGGGTTATGTGTAGGCCCGTGTGAGTGAGTGAAGCTTGTCAACTCTTCCTAGTCCCATCTCGGAGCTCCAACACGCCCCTCTACCCTTCAAAGTGTTATGAGCTAAGGAGTGTGCCCCGACTCCTCCCTCTTCCGCTGTCTTCTACTTGGACTCACATTTGAGTCCGTCAAGGAGTTGGGAGTGCATCAATTACAAGGACTTGTAATGTGCAAGGAACATGTTAGATGTTGAAAATGTGCATCTATTACCAATTAATGTTGCCGATCTTGAAGTTACTCAACTTGTAACTAAACAAGTTCAAATTACATTGTGAAAACCACATTAATATTAGACATCTATTTGTTGGGTTTTATTTGTTCTTAATGATTGATTACTTATGGATTTTATAAACCCATAGATTTGCAATTCAAAAACAAATTGTTGGTGATGTTTTATCCCAATGTTTTATTCAAAGGAGTTTTATAAAATACAACAAAAGTTATGGGATTACTCCTATGAAAACCCATGTTGATTTTACACACCATAGGTTATTTATTCAAAGGAAATTGGTCTTTGTTGGTTACATGATTGAGGAAAAGGTTTGGGCCAAGTGGATGTGCAATCATATCATTTTTTGGGGTCACAAATCCTTACAAAAAAGGTGGTGAGGTGCAATAGAACTTTCTTAAAGATCTAGTGTTATATATATGTAACGGTTACATGCCACTTTCCACTCGCAAAAATATTTAGTTACAAAAGTTAATATTATGCCAATACCCCTATGTTGTGTTCTTAATCATTCTACTTTGGTGGAAAAAGTGATTCTTGTGATGGTTAAAAAGACTATGGACTTGCATGTGTTGCTTAATCTTGGATCTACAACAATTAAGGCAACAAATTTTGATCTCTTTATGTTTAAAGGTGGAGTAAGACACATTTGCCTTAATAATCAACTACATAAATTAATCTTGAATCCCTATGCATGTTACTATTTTTTTGTTTGAGGTGCATGACACAACATGGTTTTCCATGGTTGGACAATTATAAGCTTTACTTCAAAAGTTGATCTAATGTAGCTTGTGTTTGCTTTTGTGAAAGATGAAAGTAGCAACTTGATATCTATGGCATCAACACTATGTTCTATTGTTAGATTGTCATGCTTTCAAATTTCAGTGAGTTTTTGAAGGTATTTGTTTTGGTCATGTCATGTCATGTCATGTATGAAAACATGTCAATATGTTACAAATGATGACAAGGTTGTTGTAAGACTAAAACATGTCATGTGAATAATGCCCTTGAGCTAGTTTGCAAAAGATGATCACATGGACAAAAAAATCAAGAAAGGGGAGACATGAAGGTCCAAATTTTTTAAGGTGTATCACTCAAAACTAAAAGGACCTAGTCTTTAATGGAATCCTTTTCCATCCTATATTTTGATCCCCATTAATATAAATGAATCAAAATATGTTAAATATTTTATAAATTATACCATATTTTAGACCATTAAAATTTTAGATTCCATCAATCTCATCCATTTTGTGTCTTTACATGGTCAAATAGGACTATGTGAAAGAATATAGAAAAGGGTGACAATGTGACAATATTTTTGTATTCCTTAAAAAATTTAAACCCATGAGTGGGAGATGGGATGTGTTGAAAATGGTGTACAACACTAGAAATTGAAAAATCCAATGAACCCTAAATTTGCCAATAAAATGATCATGTTTGAGAAGATGTTGCAATTCAAAAAAACCATTGTCTTGTGTTATGGGTAGCATAGGACAATGTTTTTACAACAAAAAGTTTGTAAGGCTAAGGTGCAGGTGACTATAGAATCAATCACAAATGTTCTAAACTCTATTGTCACATCTTGTTTGATGAACCAATCAAAGGGTCATTGATTATTGTTTGTTCCCCTAACTACATCTATTGTCCTAACAATCTAAATGGAAGTTGAATTTGAATAGGTTTCAAATGGGATTAAAATTCTAATGAGCTTGACATTAAATTCACCCCCTTGTAAAAAATATATAGCAAGAAGTTATGAAAGTGCTAAAACATTTCCTCATTTTTTTGAAAACTTATGATTCAAATCAAGTTCATAAATGCTTGCTATAATGTTGGATTTTTTATTCAAATATTTGCATGTTGTGAAAAATTATGTGGGTCATAGGAACATAGTCCATCTTGCAACTAAATATGATGTTAAAGAAATCATTCCCCTTCTTATGACTTGTTTTTATCAATTAAACCCTACTATTGAAGAATGTAGAGTTGATGAACCTAATTAATGAACAACTTGAATAGAACACTAACATATTTGGTGTTGAAACCTCTATGGGGGGGTCTTCATGAACACTTGTTCTTAGAGAGATATTGTTCAAAAGATTGCTCATATTCCCAATTATATGTGAAGATCCCCTTGCTAGGTGGCACATCAATGAAAGGCAATTTCCAAATGTTGCATTTTTGGCATTCCCAGGTCACAATTTAAATGTTTAGTCTTGCTAAGGTGTTGACATCTTTGCAACACTTATATTGAGTTTACAACAAGAAAACCTTGATTGGATCATCACTATCGTAAACAATATAGAATTTAGGTATGCATCACCTTTGTACATATTTGTAACTTCTTTAAGTTTGAAAACTAGCTTATCCATAACTACCAAAGGCAAGAAAAAATAATTGAATACATAATCATTTTGAAATGAAAATTGCAAAAACATTTGGATCCATATCCTCCTCTTTAGAAAAAATAATGTTGCATCTATATATTGAGGTTACATCTAACTTTTAATAACTAAAGAACACTACTATTTACTAGTTTTCCATTTTTTTTTCATAGTTAGCAAGATAAGGTCCTTGTGAAAAAAAATCTTTCTCACTCAAGGTATCAATTAATTGGATTTATTTTTTTTCTTAAACCAACCTACTACCAATTTGCTTGTTTAAGAAATACCCTTGCTTACCAATTTCTTTGGATATTTACTTTGATAATACTCACTTTTTATGCATAAGGGTTGGTTTTGAAATACATAACCCAACATCCAACTTAATAACCATTTAGTGTCATGTCAAAGTAATTTTTGCAAGTAAAACTTATCCCTTCCAATAAAACATGTGGATTCTTGGTGCAATTCCCACAATTGCCGATTCATATTACCTAAAAAAATCAAATTAAAATGGGAGTTGACAATGGAACTAAAAAATTGGAGAAGTGCAACCAAACAAAAACTGATAATTCAAAGGTTTTTTGTCTAAGGTTTGAAAAACATGTTCAGATAAAAACAAAAAAGGGTATGGTTCAATTCTTGGTTTTCATCAAAGTAATACCCAACCTTGATAAAGGTTTTTTGGGTCGTTAGAAGCTTTTCTGCCAATCAATTGTCATATCTGATGTTTCTATAATTCTTATGTTTCTATAACCCTCTCTTTCTCAAACTAGTACATATCTGGAAGAAGTTGACAGTGGCATATAAACATTGTTGACCAAATGGGGTGATTAGTTTCTCTTCAATTATCCTTCAACCTACATAGGGTCTGCAGAACTTCAAAACAGTTCCTGTTCACCTCCAGCTCCAACATCATCCATACACCATCCCTCTCAATATATTTCTTTGCTGTTGCCGAAAACCTCCATTTGCCTGCAAGACACAATGATGTAAAGTTGACCTATCAAAACTTAAGGTTCTTGAATGAGTTACAGAGTAGATCATCTGAAATTGCAAAAGGAGATAAATAAGCACAATAGAGAGCTCATTAACATTAGAATTCTAGCAGCCAATATGCAAAACACACTCCAGACATGCTAAAAACTGTTGTCATAGTCACATTTTATTAAGTGGTGATTCTGGTCTCAGGCTGAATGGCTTTAAAGTTGTTGATTACCTCCTTTAGAACATCAGCACACCTCCCACATCCATCCTCTGCACGAGATTGAAGAAAGATCTAAAGTGAGTTCACTATTTTAACCTCAAAATCTACCTCCAATAGCAAACCTTGATTGATTGACATATCAAAGAGGAATTAGCCTCCAGTTCAATCCCACAAACAACCACTCTGGATACGTTGACTCTCTGACTCCTGTCATGCAGATAAAGAACAAAGTAACTCTAATCTCTCAAAGGAACTGTGAAGACTAAATACATTGATATTACCTTTTCACACACCATATACGGGCTCCATACCATAGATAGGCTCCAGACTGTAGATAGGGTTCATCATCATAGCTTCCCGATTCTGTGCTTGCTCTTGTTCTTCAATACATAAGTCTTCTCTTGCTTTTTCCAAGGCAGTTTTCTGGTTCACTGCCAACCTTTCTTGTTCAGAATTTGACTGTAAATTTGCCTTCATGGCCTGAGCTGGCTCAAGGACAACACTTGGATGCCTCTTCTTGAACCATTCCAGCCACCGTCTTCCAGGCACTCCATTCTTGAAGGGAGTCTCTCTTCCCTGGCAAACATCAGCTACCTTCTGACTCAACATGAAGAATGTCATACCCTCACTTTCTTTCTGAGTCTGCAAGCACCAAGCAACAATTGCATGCTCCTCCTCTTTTGACAGCACAGTGGGAGGACCCTTCTTCTTTGATGAAGTTTTACCACTCATCCAATCCCGAATAGAGGATGCAGAGATACGAAACTTCTTGGCAATCTTACGGATAGAATCTTCACCCCTCTCAACTGCATCAATTGCTTCTTTCATTGACTCTGTCCATTTGCCCATTCTCTGGCCCTTACGTGCTGCCTTCTTCATCTCTGACATTTTCATTCACGACACACACACTACAAACCTCTCACAAGCACCCCACAAATTCCCAATACCACCACCTAAGATCAATTTCTTCAAATCACCAAATCTAACCACACACCATTTCTCAATAAGTTTGGATCACAAGCTCTGAGGCATAACAGCTCAAGCTAGATTGTACAGTGGTGATAAATTTACGCAGCCAGAGTCTTGAGTGCAGGAATGCAAGCATTATATATCCAGTTTAGGCTGGAGGAAATTCTACTTTAGGAAAGAGGGGGCCTTGATTTCCATTCCCAAATTGAAAGCACCATTTGTTGGGAATGAGAAATCCTCTTCGTTACAGTGAAGGACTGTATAAGAAGAAGAAGAATGCAGTAACCCTGAGCAGTATGTCTGTGACACCTGTCCCAAGACACAAGAACTGATACATTTCTAAAAGCATCACCCACCATTATCTCAAAGCAACAAAACAAGGATGATGAACAAAAAGGTTCTCTTTGTCAACTATCAAATCAAGGAGGAATAAAAGTATGGATTTGCATATAAACACACCACAAAGGAAGTGATGTATCAGACACAAATTGTCACAGCCCATCCAGCAAAAAAATCCTTCCAAAGCCAAATGCAAGAGTGAAAATACATGGCCCTACTTTATGCCACTCTCTCTTGATACTCCTATTGAACACTCCACCAGAGGACATAAGATGAGAACCAACATGGCAACCATAATCCATATACAGTTGCCTTTCCCCATGATGCAAACTAGTTTACAGAACATGAAAACCCATGTGCGACTTTTTGCACTAGAAATGTACACACAGAATGTAGGAACTCCACAACTTTAGACAGAACTATACAAAAAAACCAATAAGATCTCGTCTGTGATCAATTCAAGGGAGGAGCCATGTGGAGTCAAATACAACACCACAATTAAATCTTTCTGCAAATGTACAGAGAGGTGAAAAGAGAAAGTAAGCCAAGAAAAAGAGAAAACACGCAGCTCGTTGCATTACAGATAGAGATTGATACATGGCCACCCAAGGAAGAAGGTAGGTCTTAATCCTAACTGAAATCAAGTGAATGCATCCAGGAGTGGTTTTGTCAACCAGAAAATGAAAGGAATTCAAGGGCACTTATGCATGCAGCTGTCTGTTGACAAAACTGCAAAATCAAGAGGCAAATGACAACACCCTAATTAGGGGATTTCAAGTAGCAATTTCAGAGTTTTCCAAATTCACTATTGTGGTGTATAATGAAAAGTGCTTTCATGTGGACATGCATGATACTGAATTCATCATGCAAGATTTCTTAGCTCTTCCTTTGGAAGAATGCATCATCTCTCACAGCTAGACTTCTTTTTACACTAAAAAGCACCTATCTTCTTGGCATTCTATTTTTCTTGAAGTAACTGGTTTTCCGCAACTTCCACTGCATGAATTTTATTTATTTTTGTTTTCCTTCTGGGCTTGGTTTTTCTGTTCCTCTTTCGGACGACATAAGATTCTCAATCTCTGAACCTCTGGAGCCATAATCAGAAATATGTATGTATGTCCTCGAGAAATGCAAACAAAAATCAGGTCCTCCTCCAAGGAAGGCATATAGAATCAATTATCTCACTAAAGAAAATTGGGAACTCAAGAAGACGCAGAAGAAGAAGAAGCTCCTCAATGTCGCTCTCCAACAAAATTTCCAAAGCGGGCGGAGTACCTCAATTTACGGCGGACGAAAAGCTTTTCGACCGAGACGACAGAAAATTCATCACTTCAGCGCCGCAAATCGCGATTTCGCAATTCCACTTTTTCAGTATATGAGAGAGAGAGAGAGAGAGAGAGAGAGAGAGAGAGAGAGATTTGAAGCGGATCATCCATATAAACTGAAAGAACAACAAGAAGCCTCTAACCCTAACTCTCCACGTCCCCTGCCTGGGGCACTTTCCAGTCCGGGGATGCTTGCTGCCGTTTGAACCAAACGGCTGTCGGAAATCCCATCTCTGAGGTTGGGATCATTGTTGGCGGATTCTTGATAAGCTCTGCCAGTATCTTTCTTTCCTTGTTTGATATTTTTGTTTTTTCTTTTTTTGTTTATGGTATTTTCTGCATTTCGTGTTCCTCTCCCTGCTTAGTTTCTTTGGTCATCTCCTTCTCTTTTATGTTTTGTTGAACTAATAACCCTGGGATCATGGCTAAGTCATAGACACTCTTACTTCCTTTCCCGCTGCTCTTGTGACAGAAACTCAGTACGATGGTTAAAGCGTGTTAATGAATTCTCATCATCGTTGTTATGTTACCTGCAAATTGCCCAAATTGTTGGTGTGGACGTTTGGAAAATTCTCTGCAATTTCAAAGATCATGTAAGTTGCTTGATGTATGACATCATTTGAGCTCCACCCACCATCGATCCAGCTGCTGATTTCATCAGTGGGGATGTTATGGTCGCTGGTCACTACTGTACATGTTGCTGTTGATGGTCAGTGAACATGTGACTCTCTCTGTTGTTCAAGATGTCCCTCAGTCAACACCAGGGGCGATGGCTCACTCGGCTATAGCCCCCTCTGGGACCACAAAACGTACTGGGTTCAAACTTCAAACCCAGTGGGGTGCAGGTGAAATTCTTGCTGGCCCTCTGCCATTGAGCTTGACTTGCGGGGGTGCCAACTGCTTGTCAGGTCGGGTCTGCTGTTGTGCTTCCGAAACAGAAAAAGAAAAAACTCAATCTTTTCTTCATGGGGAACTTCCCCTCCTTTTGGGTGCATTTTCCTTTTGCTATTATTGTTTTATTATTATTTTTCTGTTGCACTGATAAGTATATTGTTGGATCTGGAATGCCTGTAAGCTTTTATTGGGTCATGTCTTTAAGAGTCTGGGGTGCCTACTTGTTGATTCTATTGATTAGTGAGGGGGTGCACCGAAAAAAATTTAATTTTTTCTTTGAAGGAACCACTTTGATTCACCCATCATCAATTTTTTTGACACATTGGGCAGCCTCCTTGCCCCACCCCCCAAAAAGTATAACATTAACATGCTTTGCTGATGGACCTTCTGGAAAAAGCTGGAGGCGGAATGAACAGGTACACAGTTGATTGTAGAGTCTCAAATATGCACCATAGCCTTCTTGTTAAAGGTGTACACTTTCTCATTAAACCCATGGTAGCATTGAAGATGTTGAGAGCTAGATTGTGGAGGGAACCAGTACACACAGGCTTCTCATCACTGTTAGAATATGTGAAAAGCTTGTGCAACAGGATACACATCTTAAGGGTCATGTGACAACAACCAGCAAATGGATGGAGTCAATGGGGAGGAAGGTCCGCCATTGACCCCTGTTTATGATTCATGGAAAGGTAAACAATTCTGTTAGGTTCTTGATATAATTTGGGAAGAATGCGGTGTAAGCTAAATGCAAGTCTAAAATGGAGATCGAAGATTTGGGCAGGAGTTAGATTAGGAAGAGCCTCACCTAAATCCTCAGCTCGGGATGACCACGTGATAAAGTCTTTGTGAGTCTTGGGGAGTAATGAAGAGCCTTTTACCAAGTTTAATTCATTATGAAGAGTGTCTATGACTTGAAGTAAGGCTCGCAACCAAAAACTCAAACAAGTCAAGGAATGAAAGGAAAAACAAACTCAAGATTGCATGACAGAAAAGTGAGAAAGATTTGATGAAACAAAAGGGGACAATATGGGAAACAAAGGGCAGAGTCCCTTGATTCCTCATACATATCCTATTTTTGAACCTTGGCACTACTGAGGAGTCTTATCACTTATAACACAAATGGGAAAAATAAAATTATATTTAAATTCCAGTGATGATGAATAATGTTCATTGGAGTTGGTATAAAATAGACAGGTTTTAGAGTCCACTAGTCATTTCATCCTACCAAAATATATTTGAGTCTAAAATCTACTCTAAACAAAATGGAAAGATATTTTGCAGATCTGTGTTTTTTCAAACCTACTTTTTTTTCAACACCATAATCACAAATGGAAGTGATGAGCATATTTTCAATGCCTTTTGCACCAATTTGCATCCTGTTTTTCTTTAATTGAAATTGAATTCGATTCAATTCAATTTAGTAATTTGAATTCAAATCAATTGAAACTCAACTGAACTTGAACTGCACTAAATTTCACCTCAATTCAAATTAATCCAAGTTGCATACAATGTCATGGAATATTTTCATTCAAATGAAACTTAATTTCCACAAAATAACTCATTTTTTTCATCATTTCATTGTCCCTGATATAATGCATACACAATGACATGCAAGTGACATTTTTAATGTTATGAAAAAGATCATGAAGAAAATTGTAAGATATCAGGTTACATGTCCCAATTAAAAACATTGGCTAAGAGTGATATGTGAAGTTTCAAAACACAAATATATTGTTGCCTGGAAAAAATCAAGGGATGATAGCAAATGGTTTTAACAATTCAAGAATTCGACATTAGGATGTATTGCAGATGTAGACCTCTGTACATTTGTAGAAGATGTCATTCCTTCACCATATTCATTTTGAAAGTTCAATTGTTATCAAAAGCCATCTATGTAATTCACTTCACCCATATGAGCAATTACTTGTGATATATTTCATCCATGGACAATATTTCATACATAACATATCATGGTTGATGTATACTCAAAATTTTGTTCCATGTATGTTGTCAACTTTTTCTTTAACAACTTGTCCATTTCACATACTTTTTTCTCTTCCAATATCTCAGTCTCTTTTCCCATCCTCCCTTTTCTACTTCCTCCTGACCTTTCTCCTACCCTCTCCTACCCTTGCCTCCTCCATCCAATCATCCCCTTCCCACCCGCCCACCCTTGTCCCTCTCCTCTTCTTCCTTTTATCCCTGCTCCAATCCTTTTCCTTCCCATCTCCCTCCGCATTTCAAACAAACCGTTGTTCACATGTATGCTTCCCAAAGTTACCAACTACCGAAAGAAGTCCCCAAGTTCCAACATTTTGTAACTGTGAGATTGTCACGATGGGACACTGACTGACAAGCCTTCTTTACAACACAGAGCTTCAAGAACAAATTAGTCATTTCATTCAATGGTCAATCTCAAGCAAAAAGCCGATTTCCACGAAAATATGATGAAAATCTGGACAGCAGGTACGCTTACAGTCAAGAGCATTCAGCAACAGAAAAAGTACCATAATTTGGTGGTGAATCAAAATATTCCAAGAATGACATTTTTGTTGCTGCATCGTATCACCATGTTTGGCAATAAAGTCCTTCCCACAAGACAGACAGACTGGGAAGAGCCGGCATCAATCTTCTTCCCCATATAATTACTGAAGCACTGATGATCCATAGCAAGCACAGTACAGGTAGAACAAGAGATTCTGGACATTTAATCCAACATTATGAGGCAAATGACAACATTTACATGGTGCAAGTACACATCCAAGCAGTGCACAATTGCTTCGTCTCCTTATAGATGACCACAAGTTGGGTAGAACTTGAAATTAGCCTGTAGATGTGATACAGATTGGGCAAAGTCAATGATTGTTTCCTCTCTCTATAAATGACCATTGAATAGACTGAACCTGGAACAAACAGATCAAGATTGAACTGTATGGCTGCAGGACATAACTAGGGATGTGGGTCGTTCACCCATTTACCTCTAATGATGAGTCATATAGCATGACGAAACCTCCCAATAACCGCATATATATTGGACTGTGCAAACTGCAAACCCTTTGTCTTCGTTCACCCTCTGAAAACGACAACATTATTGGTTGAAGGCATCCTTAGAAACCTAAAGTGGGCCTGGCAGTTTCACAACTGTGACTGGGCAGGGTACATTGTTCAACACATAATTGCTCACACTCCCCAGAAGAGTCCTGCATGAGATACAATAAAAAACCTCAAAACAAAATTGTTGTGCACACAGAATGCCAAATTTCAGTGAAATCTACCATTCTAGGAAAAATATACACAGATGCTTTGGTGGATGCACAAGATATCCCATCCCACCATCCAGAGCTGATCTATTATGATAAAAATAATTTTTATATACCTACTCTGTAATCTATCTCTGTCTCATGAAACGAATTTTGTCATGCAGGCATATGTCAGTAAGATTGTTGTGATCACATGTAGTGCTAGGGGAGGCATTAGAGCAGTCAAGTGGAGATGAGTTCTGCTTGCAGTGTCAATGGAGATTCAAACTCATATGATTTGTGACATCACAAGGCCTACCTCTAAGCAGTCATATGCCCTAGAGTCCATCTAACCTTTCATATTGAAGAAACATTTGTTGCCCTCTTCTAAAATTGCTGATGTAGCTGTCATCAATGTATTCGGTAGCTCAATTGAAGCTCAATAAGGTGACAATTCAAGGTAAAACATCATGGCAGATCTCTCCAAAAGCCTTGAGGAGTTGGAAGTGAGGTTGACCAATTAGACTACCTAAGTCTTGCCAGATAAGTGAGTGATACTTCAAGTTTTTTGACCAAATATGAGTGCTACTGGAAATTTCTTTCAGAAGGGACTATATGTTGGGGTGGGTCAGAGCTATTTCTGTGCTCTAAAATAAAATAGGGAGGAGTAACTAGGTTGATGAATAAAAGTCAAATAGAAAAACAGAAACATTTGAGGTAAGAATAACTGCAAAGAATCCTGCTGTCCTCAGGCTCGCATCTTAGACGTCAACCATTCACAGAGCAGCAAAGTTGAAGAGTACCTCTTGAAAGTCCCAAACCCTCGACTTCCCATTATGAGGCCATCAAGTGGGATCTCTACAACTGCTGCACAAATCTTCTCCTTAGCATCTCCCCAGTACACCTTAGCCACCACTGTCAGCTGCACACATCCAAGAACCTGCATTCTCAGAAATAGCCATCTAGACAATTTGTTAACACTCACACACAATTTTGCCAACTGCAAGATGAGACGTTCTTCACCTTGAGACCCTGACAAGAAAGCTTGCTCAATCAAACCATTTAAGAGAACCAGAAACAATGTCAAGTGAACAACAATTGATTGGCAAAACTCTCAAACGTACTGTCCACTTCTCAAATTATGTGAACCTATGTTCTGTTCTGATAGAATTTGCAGCTGGATATTTATTATGCAAGCCTGCTTATGAAAGTGATTACCAGAACATTCTCTGTAACATAATTGCTAATGCAATGTTCTCTAGGGTTCTCTAGATGTACAATTCTCTCAAGCTACAATTGTGTACTGAACCCTAAAATGCCGCCTCAACATGCTCTGCTTGTTTGCTATGCAGGACTGGATGGATCAAACATCACACTTCTTTGCCTTTGTATGACCTTCTAAAGCTTCCACATGCATGTCCTGGATCGATCCTTACAGTGACCATAAAAACTGAGTCTTGGAAGCCTAGAATAGACAGAGAAGAAGACCATGTCATAATGCAGATGCACCTTCCTCTTCACTTGTACAAATGATGAAACATCTCACCTTCTTTACTGTCACAGCTTCCTCCAAGTATTGAAGAACTTCCTCATCCCATTTCAACTGGTATGCCTTCTGAATGCTAGGGTCTATTAGACTCGCATAAGGAACAAGAGCTGCACAAATTCATGACAAAGCTGTTGCACATTAGTCAACCTTGTCTCCTGAAGCAAACACTGTCTGTCAGTGAACAAATCAGAAGTAAGAAGGGCACACTTCTTCAAAAGAAAACTGTGCAGGTTGTGATGACTGTCATTGATCTTGTTTGTTGCCCCGGCAACAAAACAAGAATGTCATCTTCAAAAAGAATGAATCTTCCTCCTTCAGTGAAAACACGCAGGCACATTTCTTTGCCAGATGACAAGAACAGAGAAAGCAATGTTCCCTTCAAAGCGAATATCTTAAAAAGAAATTTTTCACACAAACACATTCTCAATAATACAGCAGAAGATCTGAAGAGAAACTTCTTCCGCACAGGAAGAAAGAAAGAAAGAAAAAATAAAATCTAGCATTTGGAGACAGAATCGACAGTTCGTCGTGAGACTTACGGGAGCCAGATTTTCCCCACAGATGTACTTGTCCACCTTCCAGCACCTCCCTGTGCACAACCACGAGAATCAAGTGGTCTCCCTCCTTGAAAATGTTGTCGATGGCCCACTTCAATGCATACTTGCTGCTTGGCGAGCCGTCCAGCGCCAGGCCAAAGTACCTGTCGGCACTCATCTTGTTCTTGTTCTTTTGTTCTGTATCGCAAAAGTTTCGGCGTAAGATCGGCCCCGCTGTGACTGCGAACTTGCGATTTCCTGGTAGTTTGATTCTGCCAGTCGACTCTCAAGCTCGAAACCTGAGATTCTTGCGCGGCTTCTCCTTCCCCTCCTCCGCAAATCTTCAGGGAAGAATTTAGATGACAAAAATACACCAAAATCCAAATAGCAGAACTACGAAGTGTTAATGCTTTGCAATAACGAGAGAGATGTCCGCTTGATTTACGAGAGTTGTCTTCTGAAACGCCCGTGCGCATGCAAGCGCCGAACTCTGCTCGACAAGCGGAGGGCTCGTTCTCCAGCTGTAAGCTCAGAATACGATCCGCCACGGCATCCGCATGATATCCGCCGGATGCAACTCTGCTCCACAAGCGGAGGACTCCTCCTCCCGCAGCAAACTC